>Ga0208373_1004110_pt1 | contig 13511 bp, 8 predicted proteins | sample RifOxyC2_FD_184036 | JGI IMG/M metagenome (GOLD analysis project Ga0208373, IMG submission 184036) | Soil microbial communities from Rifle, Colorado - Rifle Oxygen_injection C2 (SPAdes) | ecosystem: Environmental > Terrestrial > Deep subsurface > Rock core/Sediment | place: Rifle, Colorado...
TAACTGGCTCTGTAACGTTATTAGAATGAACCTCAACCGTGGGGACTTCTTGCACATTGATTACTTTGGGAGTTTCGACCGGTTCAGCCGGTTTTTGGGTTTGTTTTGTTGGAACGAGAGTGGGGCTTTCGGGTTTTAGTTCAAGTGGTTCGATATTTTCGGGTGCTCCAACTTTTGGGGTGCCAAACAACGATCCTATTCTTTCAAGCGCACCAGAAAAGCCAAGCTTTTCTTTTTCGCCACTGACAATTTTTCCTTTAAGATCTGGTGAAATAACCCCTTCAGCAAGTTTGGGCTGAGATATTTTAATTGTCTCATTGATTTTCGGCCCAGGTTGTATAATTAGCGGCTGTTTTTGAAATTTTTTGTTAATTTGATTAATATGTATTTGATCTTTGGTTTGTTTAGAAATTTGTTTACTGGAATCTGATTTTTGTTTTTGGAATAGTGCAGCTGTTTTTGTTTCTTGTTCTTTATATTCACGTAATAAAAAGTCAAACTGGCGAGCACTAGCTTGATATAAAGTAAAATCAAGATTATTATTTTTCTTTAAATAATTTATAATAACTTGGGTTTCTGTAGAGTTTGGTTGTTCTGAGGCCACTGTATACTTATTTGGTGGCACAAAATCGATGCAGATAAATCGGTGGTGTTGAGCAAAAAAGTAGGGGATATGAGAAAAAACTGTATATGGAATTTCCCCTTGAATATATAATTTAGGCAGAAGTGGTAATGTGGTCGTAGATGAAGAAGAACTGATCGGTACGGTGGAAGCGGGGATTGGGGCGTTGGCAGCAAGGATAGTCGATGGAATCGGGGAAGTCGGAGAAATTGGTTTTGTCGGTGTTGTGATCTGGCCGATCAGAGGCGCCCCATGAGTTACATTAGCAGTCGATTTCAAGGTATCAGAGGGAGGTGAAATTAGGATTGGATGAGGAGTATGATCAGCGATCAAAGGTTTGTTAGGTTGCTTATCTGTTTCATCTGATAATTCGTCTTTACTTATTGGTACCATAATTTGCGGGTGGAAGACTTCATTGATCTCGTCAGGATTTACTTGATAAAGTTCAATAGTTTTATTTAATTTTTTTTCGATCGTATCGAGTGCCTGACTAAAATTATTTTTGAGTTTTTCAGGATGGCCAACTGCTAACTTTAAAATAGTTTCAGATTCATCGAAAAAAACCGCTGAATATTTTTGAGCAACAGCAGCGGGTATGATATCGAGTAAATGTTTAGAAATAATCCTGCCCTTCAAAGATGTTTTTTGAATAACTGGTGCGACTTTTGTGGTGGCTAGGTTTGAAGTTTGATTATTCCCATTTTGATGCGTATTTTTGTGAAATAGTTTAATCACTCGTTCTGGTTTTATATTTCAAATTATTCAATTTATTCAGAAGCGGCCGGAGGTAAATCTGTTTCGAGCTGTGTCGTTTCCGAAGAGCTAGTCGTGACCGAAGGGAGAGTTATGGTATCCATGAAGGTAATTTGTTGAGTGATAAATTGAGCATTCTGGGCATATTTATCGAAATGATCCAGATCAGTCTCATAATTTAAAATTAATAATCCCTGAAATGGAGCGGTATTATAGGTAATATTTTGACCAAGATAGTTTAACTCTTCAATTAAGTTTTTTTCTTTTAATAAATCTATTAACTTAGAATTAATTGTTTTATCTCGCGAATCTTGGCTCGAAGCACTCTGAATTGAATTATTTATGTCAGTGGCCACTTGTGTTTATTATCTTGGATAAGTTTGAAAAGATTATTGGTAATTTCTGGGCTTGGGGTGGTAAAAGATTGCGCAAAAATCCATCCTTTTCTAATTTGATCACCGAGTTTATAAGAATATGAAATTTTTCCACCATATGAAGAAGTTATTATATTAGTGGTTTCTTCAACGTATTTATCTAAATCTTTTGCTTCCACACCAACTTTTGAAGTGGCATATGATTTGAGCGCTGTTTCAATACCACTATGTCCCTGGGTTGGGGTTGGAAGTGGTTGATAATCAGTAGTCACGTGGGCATATGGAGTGCCGTCTTCGAGCGGTGACCTAAATTCAATAGCTTTGTTTTTATTGATTGTTTTTGACCAATCAGACGGATAACCGACTGTAAAATTATCTGTGACATAGAAGGCGGCTGTTGATTGACTACTTGTATCATCAACCAGAAATGGATTACTCTTTGACCTTTCGCCGCCACTGACCACAACTGGAATTTCACCGAATTTTCTTAAGTTTTTAACAGTAATAAGTGGTCCAAATTCAGCGGATTTTAATTCTTGAAGCGGTACTTTTGATAATCCTAATGAGGACGCACCTTTCTGAGAGCTAGCAGAAGCATTTTGTGATTGTTTAATAGTATAGAAAAACCATCCTAAAGCGGCAATCACTAATAATGAAAATACGATGGCTCCAACGATTTCAGCAATTTTTTTCTTACTCATGATTTATTGATTAATAAATTTTGTTTATCTTGGGACTTAAGGCTTACTTGCTTCGGCATTACTTTGAGGTACTACTGTTGGTAGTTGATGCTGGATTTGTGGTAGCTGGCGCAACTGATATCGCTGCATCAGGGCGAGAATAGGTGAATCCACTAAATGTGAATGTTAATTGACCTGGTACTAGTGTGGTGCCTTCGGTGCCACTACTTGATTCTCCTTTACTTGATAGGGCAATTGTGTTGATTTCAACTGTTCGAATATTATTGTAAAGATTATCAAGAAAAACAATGGCGTTTTCATAAAACCCTGATGCTGTAATAGAAAAAGTGGCTGGCTTGTAGCTATCAGTGTTTGTTGTCGAAGTATCAGTGGCGCCAAGATTAAGAGCTGATACATCAGTGAGACCTGAATCTTGGGCCATGGCATCCATCATAACTAACAGTTCTGGAAATTGATCGTTGTTCGGTAGAGCTAATTCTAAGCTGGATAGTGATGGCTTAATATGGTTAACAACTGATTGAGCTTGTTTGATTTCATTTAGTTTGTTTTTTAGTTCAGCAACCTCAGACGTTAATTGATTTTTAGTTTGATAAGCTGAAGATAACGCTGGCAGCAGCTGTTTCCAGGTATAAAACATTATCCCCAGAATAATAACAATGGATGTTCCAATAATAATACCAATAGTGGCTGAGCCTTTCTGATGAATTGTTTTTGAATTTATAATCATAAAATATTTTACTTTGTACTATTGGTATTACTTGATGGCGTAGCTGAGTTTTGCGTTTGAGCAGGCGCGGCGGTGGATGCAGGGGTTTGAGCATTAGTTTTACTAGTATTTGGATATATTAATTCTGGTTTTAGAGATAATGAAAGACTGAAGTTAATATAATTGGGAATACCTAGGGCAGATGTTGAACTTAAACCTTCAGTGCTTTCTTGTTTGGCAAAGCTACTGACTGTAATAGATTTGATGATTTCAGATGACTCCCAGGCCCGGAATACTTTAGCAAAGGTGTTATCATCAGGCGTCTGCCCAGTAAGCTGCATGGTCCCATCAGCTGACATTGAAACATCAGTGTAAACAGTATTTTTTAAAGTTTCTCGGTTAAACTCTTTTAAAATTTTGATCCATTCAATTCTTTTATTTAAAATTTTGTCAAAATCTTTTAGTCTATTAACAATATCCTGGGAACTGGAAATTAGAGTGGTATTTTGAGGTTTTGAGTATTCAGCCATCAGGGTTGCCTTTTGGGCAGTTAGACCAACAATTTCACTTTCGATTTTCTTTTTGCTAAAAAATAGATAGCCTGTACCAGCCAAAACAGCGATGAGGGTAATAGTAGTAAAGATAATAAAAATTTTTCCAAAAGGTTCTTTAATGCGTACTGACGTTAACTGTTGAGGGCCTGAAGGGTGGGCCTGGCTAGTAAAATCTAAACTTGAAGAAAGAGATGGACTCGCCATCCCATGATTAATGGGGTTAGCCGGAGGAGGTGGAGGAGTAGCTAAATTGTTTTGGTTAGATTTATGTCCAAACATACTTTAATTATTATACTTAGGGTGAAGCTTCATCGATAGCTGGGGCCGACAGTAGTTGGTCAAAAGCGGGTAGCTTAGCGATATTTGGATTATATTTGATCCTAACACCAGCATGAATAAGCTGCCAACTTGAATCAAAAGTAATCTTGGTTGGATCACGATTAAATTCAACGGTCTTACCAATGACAATACCCTTGTCGATCTCGAGGCGGAAGCAAGAATTAGGAGTACTGCAAGAGCTATCCGCGTGGTTAAAAGTTATGGCCCCACCTTTATTTGGATTATTTGGATCACCGATGGCAATTAAGCCAGCGTGAATAAATTCTACATCTTTAGCGCTACCGTCAACAGTAATATCGCCTTCCACTACAAAAGCTAAAACAGCTGAGTCATTTTCAGCAGTGAGTTGCTCCCAATTAGTGCTACCTGTTTTAACATAACCTTTTGGACCAATTATATTAGCTTTAATATTTAAATTCCCCTCAACATAAACCAGTTTGCGAGCGTTGAGAGGCAAGTTGATATCATCATCAATAGTTAAATCACCTTCAATAACATAAACATCGCCATCAGGATTTTTCGCTAGTTCTGTTTTTGCAGTTAACTTATTATTAATATCAGAAATATAGAAGTCTTTAGCAAAATTTGAAATGGTGGTTTTCCCGTATTTAACGTTAAAATACTCATTAATAAAACTTTTTGGACTGCCGACCAACTTATTACGAAATGTATTGATAATATTTTTGTCACTAGTAGACTGGTCACTTAAGGTATAGAGACCAACTCTGGTAGCGGAACTTTGATCAAAACCAGATATTTGATTTTTTGATTCAATTAAAGATGATTCAGCTACGGCCAAGTATTGTTTATTTGGGTCTAATTGATTTTGGCCAACGATGTCTCCTTGAGCAAAAACATCTCCTTCAATAAGTACCTGGGCGTTAGCTGTAGGTAAGATACTGGCTGCTAGATACATATATCCATAATCACAATTCCGCTCGTAAGGTTTGTCAGTGCCCCAACTGACTGTGGCTGCGCCCCACTTAAAGTCAGTGGAAGCGTAAGAACTTGGTTGGAGCATTTTATACCAGCCCTTGGGGTAGGCGGCATTTACCCCGTTGTCAACTAAAAAATCGTTATTAGAGTTTTTACGACAGCCGTAAGTTCCTGAAAAGCTAGGATTACCGGTAGGGACATATTCCAATTTATTACTGCCAGCATCAAGTGAAATATAAGCTCTTTTTGAGGCTGATTGTGGACCGTTATCATCCCAAGAAACTGTTAATTGAGAGCTAAACAATTGACCGGCGCTTTTAGCTCCGGTCGGCGCAATCAGGATAGCCAACAATACAAGAGTGATAGATAATAAATAAAATTTATTCTGATATATCATATTTGGATTAAAAGCTAATCACGAATTTGTATTCTAAAATTTTTTCTGGCGCTCCATTGGGTATAGAAATACCATCCCATTTAATTTCAGCCGGATCAGTAGCGGAGTCAAAATTAGGGTCTGGCAGTATTGGCGTCCAACCCGTTGAATTATAAAACTTGTCATCAGTAAGGCTAATATTGTTCTGATCTTGACCAGTATTATTTGTTAACTTGATGCGGACTAACATCCATGCGCCATTTGATGCCGTCGAGTTATTTTGATCAATGTCAGGGTTAGCATCTGGGTCCGTTGGCCCGTCAGCGCAATTATCTAGTAAACACAGATTAACACTTTTATCGATGCTGATAGTTTTATTGTAAACATTCGCATTACTTGATTTTTGATAGACAACCGTTCCATCTCCAGCTGTTGAGACCACCACATCGCTACTTCCACCGATTGTCATTAATTGAACGTCATTATGATCTCCAGCTGTCGTCCAACCTCCACCCCAAGCTCTGATTGTGCCTTGATGAATTTCGTTATCATAAATAATAGCAATTCGTCCACCACTACTTGGTGCCCCAGCACAGTGAGTTTTATTGCTTTCCATACAGTTAAAGTATTGATCTGAATTATAATCTCGATCATATTCCTGTGAGATTTTGGTTGGGTCTTGAGTTTTTAACCATCTTGCTGCGCCGTAAACACCTCTGGCATTAACCCGACCCTGATTATCAAACTGGTTGGCTTCAATAAATATTGAACCGCCGGAGCCAGCTGTTCCACGTGCTTGTTCATCCCATAAATAATTATTGTCATCTATCGGATCAGAATAGGAGTATTTAGATTCTTGTGCAGGATATCCAGGTTTTCCGAGAGTTCCTTGAGTAGAGACAGGATCATAATAATTACTCCATGAACTTACTACAGCGTGAAACGGGGGAGTAAAGAATCCATTTCCACCATTAGCATTAATATCTGAAAATGAGTCGATCGTGACGAGGTCGGCTTTTAAATGAATGGCGCCACCACCTGATCCACCGATAGATGTGCTATTGTCCCCATGTGCACTGTTATCATAATAGCCGCCTCCTGAACCTAAATCTTGTGGCGCCATAATATTTCTTCCTCCGTAAGTATGACCGCAGGTAACATTATAGTTATGGGTGGTTGTATCAATAATATCATCAGCACCATAATTGACTGTAGCTGCGTTTCCACCATAACTACCTGAGCAGCCAGACCAAGGATTATCAGAGGTAGCACCTTTGCCACCGCCATATCCTGCGCCATTACCTGGATTATCTGCATATCCTGGATATTGGATACTATTTGAACCGATTGGATGAGTATAGTTACCGCCAACATCCCAAGTATCATCAGCGCTAAAACCAGCCATGCCGCCCGGATATCCTTTACCAGTGACGTTAATAATACCATCACTAAGATTAATATTTTTCGCTTCTATATTGATGCGAGCTTCTCTTTGGCGTCCATTTTCACCAACTAACGTAGTCATAACGTAATCATAAAGAGGAGCGCGAAGATAATCTAAACCTTCTTGCCAAATTGATCTTGATAAGGGATTATTTGGGTAGTCAGCGTCTTGACCACTTTCTTTATACTCGAATTGTAGAAAATTATGTCGCAATACCCCGTCATATGTCGTGGTTTTAGAAGCGTTAAAACCAGGAATTTCAGAAATGTTTTTATCTAATATTTGGAAAGAGCGCGGGCGCTCGTGGTTGATACCGATAGCGTTCATCGATTGATGATTATTGACATGTCCGTATTCATTAAAATAATAAGCAAAAGCGATATTTTGACTTGGTCCAAAATTACTATTAATGCCCGGATTAGTAATAGCGGGAGTTCCGTCATCTGCTAAACCAACGAATTTTTCCATTGGAATAGGCTCATCATGTTGAGCAGTTATATCTTTAATAACATTACCAGCTGCATCAATTTCTCTTTCCCAATGACTTATTCTTAAAGTATTTGCTTCTTTAGAATTTGATACTGAATTATCAACTGCGGCATTATACATAAAAGCTAGGTATTGACTTTGAGCAGTAAGATTTTGAAATCTCCAACGCCCTGCTTCATCACTACCATTTCCAGGATTGCTGCACCATTCATTATTAGCATCTGCTGCACAAACATTTCCACCTGATTTTGCAGGATCCGTAACTATTTGGTATCGATAACCAAGTGAAGAAAGAGGCTGGTTAGAGATTTTATCAAATCTTAGGCCATCGGCAGTATAGTTACCCACCTGTAGATAAGAACTTGAAGTATTACTATTCCCTTTAATTGAAAAACTAACTTCCCGAAGAGGTCCTAAATAATAATAACCCATCATTTGTACCCCCCAATAGTTACCTGTGGAGAATGGAACGTTTAATCCTGATGCATGCGCAGGAACTTGTGATAAAACAGCGCCATTTTTAACCTCTAAGTTATTCATTACCAAAGCATTAGATTTGCTTCCTTCCATATAAACGGTTGTCCCATTATGTACCCCGTTGCCATCAATTATCAAATTAGAATTCGAAGTAATTCGTGCTCGTTGTTTTGTATTTTGGTCATAATAATAAACATATTCAAAACCGAATGGCCGACTTGTATCAGGAATATATCGAACTAATATATAACCATCCACATCGATTATGTACTGATTGGCTTCACAATGACCAGCGATTGTCTGAATATTACCAGCGGAATCAACAAAAATACAATCGATATAAGTACCAGAAGCGCCGGCAAGCGTCAGGTCATTACCACTTATGGTAATGCCAGCTTTAGCCTTAGGGACGAAAATTTTTGGATTTAGGATAGTGACAATTACGGAGGTCAATATGGCCAAGATCGAAAACCAGGTGACTATTCTGGAAGGGCGTTTTTTTAAGTGATTAATGAATAATTTAGGATAGAACCGTATTTTTTTCATATTTAATTAAAAACAAATAAAAAATAGTAATTTTTATTTAAAAGCGATAGTAAGTAAAAGGTATTCCATATTTACTGTATTTTATGTATATTATATTTACTGCTCGCACGAAGAGCAATGTGTTGAGTTCTGTGATTTTAAAAAGTAGTCTCTGAGATTGAGTATTATAATAATTTAGGGAAAGAGGAACAGCGAGTGAAACGAGCGTTAAGGGGAAAACCTGGGTTTTTCTCTCAAATAAACGTGTGGGCCGGGTAGGGATCGAACCTACGTAGCCACGAGGGCGTCAGATTTACAGTCTGATGCATTTGACCACTCTGCCACCGACCCATTACTATAGAAATACTATTATATTTTTAAGATTATATCAAGCAGAAGAGAAAAAAGAGGCGCCGTCCTAGCTCAGTTGGTAGAGCAACTCCATGGTAAGGAGTAGGTCATCGGTTCAAATCCGATGGACGGCTCAAGCGCCGACATAGCTCAGTGGTAGAGCAGCTGTTTTGTAAACAGCAGGTCGTGGGTTCAAATCCGACTGTCGGCTCAATTTAATTAATAATAAAACTTACTTATGGCAAAAAAAGGTAATCGAGAAGTAATTTATCTGCGCAACAAAGAAACAGGTGAAGAAATTCAGACTGCTAAAAATAAGATCAACTCAAAAGAAAAGTTGATCATCAAAAAGTATTCGCCAAAACTTAAAAAGCACATTGAATTTACTGAGTTCAAAAAAAGCTTTAATGAAAAGAAGTAGTCGCGATGCCAATCAACGAATGGCATACGAATATGACGAATGCTACGAATTCGGAGCGTCGTTGGAATATTAAATAACAAATTCAGGTGAGTAAAAATAGCTATACTGAAACAATTTCTATCAAAAGAATCAGTTTTGATGAATTTGATCAATTCTATGATTTTTTTGAATCCAATACCCGAAAATTATTTCCACAGTATGATCCAAAAGCCATCGAAATTATGCTGAAATCAGATTCTCGATTGGAATTAAAAAAGAAACTTAAAAAAAAGCAGCTTTCATTCTTTGTCGGCTTGGTTAATGATCAGGTGGCTGCTTCATTAATCGCCGATTTTGCGCCTTATGGTGGAATTTCAGAATTTCACTGGTTAATGACTGATCCGAAACATCAAAAAAAAGGGTTGGCTTCGAGTTTGCTTCAGTTTGCGGAAGCTGATTTAATTGATCAAGGTGCGCATAAGGTGAAACTTGATGCTGATCAAAGAAACCTTAATTTTTATCAGAAAAGGGGATATCAAATAGTTGGAAAAATCGATGAACATTATTTTGGCACTGAAGATTATATAATGGCGAAATCTTTGCAAAAAGCAAAGCCAGAAAATTATTTAAGATAGGGGAGTCCGTTAATTGGCTAAACGACTGGCCTCCAAAGCCGGCCCTGTGGGTTCGAGTCCCACCTCCCCTGCAAATTGTTAAACTCTAAATTCTAAATCTCCTCCGGTGGTTTATATTTATTAATTAGATTGCAAAGTTCTAAAACAAAATTAACTAGTTCAAGATTGTCTGGCTTTGAAGAATCTTGATCAAAGTTTTTAAACCAAACCGGGCTTTTATTTGTTTTGAATTTTGAAATCCACTGCTTTTCGCAAGCCAAAGCCACAGCATAGTGCAAATAGATATCCATTGGTAAATCAGTTGCCGTGGCCAAAGTGTCGTCTGAGAGGTAATTTTTAAAACTTTGCCAGCGTTTTCTTTCTTTCGTGCCTTTATTCGTCCGTACGGAAAAGGATTTGGAAATGTGAATGATAATTGTTGAACTAATTATTAAAGAAAGCCATACCAAACTGGCATAAGGAGGATAAGGCAAAATATCTAGGGAAATCATAAATAAGATGAATGAGATTAAAAATAAAAATATACCGAGTACGCGGGTTTTATGAATAGCCATTCGGTAGTCTTTAATGAACAGATGCCGCTTCTGTAAATCATAATAGATAAAGTGATATATCTCGCCAGCCATTTCATTAAAAACAGCCATTGTTGATTCGATCTTGATTTCTTTGGCTGACCAAGCAAACCATCGGCCAAAAAATAGACTATAAATTACACAGTCTAGTGCTAAATAGTCTGGCGGCTCATCGCATTTAGCAATATAAAAATGGTTGTTTTTTTTAATGACCATTAAATAACCACGAGCAGCTAAATACAAAATTCCAGAAGAAATAGCTCGTGAAGTATCATACTGGTGTTCAAGCAGCGCCACAGCCGGGGAATAAAGATCGGTTGGCGGAGCGCGTAAAACTCGTTTAGAGCGAGAAACAAAATCTGAATAAAATCGGCGGAAAAGAACAAATAGTAAAAATACGTTAACCACGATCAGTAACAAAAACGAAATAACAAACCAGATAATTGATGAATTAGCTGACCAATACATAAGCTTGCTCCAAAAAGTTGGTTTAAGTACGCCTTTTGGAAAAATTAGCTCAATCGTCCATAGGCTGTTAGGAAATATATTTTCAGCTGAAAAACTAGCAGTGGTATTTTTAAGCTGTTCACTAATTACGCTAACTTCATTTAAGGTGTATTCTCTGGTTGATATTTTACTGATATCTGAAATTTTTAGTTGATTTAAATTAACGTCGAAACCCAAGGACTGCATTTCGATACCTGGTTTATCTAGAATTTTAATTTGGATTCGATCAGTTTCGAGGCCGATGATCAATTTTTGCTCAGGCTGATGATTGTTGAAAAATTTTGATTTTTGCGAAAAATTAACCCTACCCATAGTTGAAAGCTCCGAATAAATTGTTGGAGGATTATCGGATATCGCCAGAGCGTGCATAGGGATAATGTTTAGGCACAGGGTTAAAAATATACATAAAATTATATATTTCATTTTTCGTATTATAATTGAGTTGAGCGTGCAAAGCGAATTTTGGTAATTTGCTATAATACAATCAACAAGTAAATTATTAAGATGAAAATTGCTAAAAGATCGTTAATCTTTGTCTCACTCTTTGCTGGTTTGATCGTTTTGGTAGGTATTTCAGGTACAGTCCTATATTATCAGGGTAGATTTAGCTCTAGCGCTGATGTAGTCACCGGACCTTTAGGAATATCTGATATCACCTATTCTCCAGCTCCACCATTGGTTAATAACATCATCAGCTTTACCACGGTTGCTTCAGCACCTGACCCAACTAGTGTTAAATACGCTTGGGACTTCGGTGATAATATTACCTCAACTCAACCCTTGCCAAATCATATTTATTCAAGCGAAGGCATCTATAATGTTCAACTTCAATTATCCGATGGATCTAATACTGTTTCTAAAACCGTTACTGTTAATATCGGCAACGAAGTTGTTTATACTGAAAATTTTGAAAATAGTAATTATACAATCGGAAAATTTCCTGACTATGGCTGGAATACCAATACAAATGAAATGAAAAGTTTTATCACAACTGTAAATGATGCTCAAGAAGGTGCTAAAGCTCTAAAAATCGATGGAACTCAACTTGATTCAACAAAATCATTAGCTCGAGGCTTAGCCGCACGAACTGTTCTACCTTTAAAACTCGGACAATATTATCAGCTAACTTACTGGGCCAAAGCTTCACGCGGTGAGTATCCTTTACGAGCTCGCATTGATGTTACTTATGGCATGGGCATCAATTTTATTGATAGTGCGTGGAAACAATATTCGACTATTTTTTCCATTGACCATGCTGGAACTTATAATTTAATGTTTGAAATTAATCGCGGCGAAATGAGCCCTGAACCAGGCACGATGTGGATAGATAATATTGCCATAAAAACATTAACTAATGCTTATTCTAAGCCAGTCAATCAAAATTTGTATCATAATAGCGACTTTTCTTTAGGCTTAGACCCAAGATCTTTTGATAATTCAATGCTGGTTTCGTACACTCGCACCGATCCAATTGGGAGTGAGGTAGCGCCAGTTTCAAGCCCTGCTGCCGAATGGCCAGCAGGTTTTCAGTATGCATCAGGCTGGATGTTGGGTCGGTTTACCGCAGTAGATTTACCTGATACTTATACATTCTCTGGGTATTTTAAAGGTAACACCAATGCATGGCTTGATTTTCGCGCTAAAGACAACTTTGGCAAATCATTTCCAGTTTATAATATGACGCCAAACAGCAAGGTAGGATCGTCAGTATGCAATATTTCAACTACCTGGCAAAGATGTTCATTTAATATTGACTTGACTCGTACTGCCGCCCAAGGTGGCACGCAGTGGTCAAACATTTTTAGCATTACAGCTTATTATAAGAGTGGCACAGGCACGGCTGTCTATATGGATAATCTGCAGGTTGAGCGCGGAAGTTCGGCTAGTGCTTATAAACCTAACCCGGAACTTGACATCAACTTTACAACCAACAAATATCATAATACTTTTTATCCCAACCAATCAGTTGATTTTTCAGTTCACTCAGGTAATTTTACAAACTCAAACTTTTCTGGCACCTCAGAAGTTACTTTTAAAGATTATTACGGAAATACTGTATTTACTAAAACTGATCCAATTTCTTTAAACACATCAGAAATTAAAAACTTTAATTATACAATCCCAGTTTCAGCTGATCGTAAAGACATATTTATCGGCGATCTTAAACTTAAAGACACAAGCGGTAAAACAGTGGCCCAGTACAACAATAGTATTGCCAGAATTAAACAATTCGATGCGGCTGACTATACTGACCCTGACCCGTATTTTGCTGTGCATGATGACGCCATACTTGCTGGTGGGGGAAGAGCGGTGACAGCTATTGAAAACGAACGTTTTCGATTAGAAAAAGATCTTGGGGCGCGAACGATTAGAAACGGATTAACTATTCCCAGCTCTTCTAATTCTGCCAGTGGATACACATGGGGTTTAAAAACAATCACTGATCAAGGGTTTAGCCAGCTAGCCACTTTTGAATTTTTAGATTCAACTAATAAAACTTCGTGGGATGCTCACCAGGATTTTGCTAAAAATTTTGTGCTTAAAAATTATCAAAACATTCAATATCTTGAACCAGAAAATGAACCGCAACCAGGCGATTTTAACGGTTCTACTGGATCTTCACCGCTAACCAACTATATTAACTTTCAAAAAGCAATTATCGAAGGAGTTCACGAAGCTGAAGTAATAACTGGTAAAAATATTAAAGTAGTTAGCAATGCCTTTTGTGGTTTTGAGAGTTTCAACAAAGG
>Ga0208373_1004111_pt1 | contig 13508 bp, 10 predicted proteins | sample RifOxyC2_FD_184036 | JGI IMG/M metagenome (GOLD analysis project Ga0208373, IMG submission 184036) | Soil microbial communities from Rifle, Colorado - Rifle Oxygen_injection C2 (SPAdes) | ecosystem: Environmental > Terrestrial > Deep subsurface > Rock core/Sediment | place: Rifle, Colorado...
CATTGGATGGAAGCTTCACTTGGTTAAAACAAAAACTCGGCATACACAGAGGCTATGCCGATGAACTGCGAGATAAGATTATTAAGCATATATTGGGAAGTTAGGTGCAAGAAAATGATATTAAGCCTAATTTGTAGATCTCTCGCCTCCCACTTCGCACAATGGCTCGAGATGACACTATTAGTAAGGCGAATTATACGAATTGATTATTGAATGATGACACATAAAATATCAAAAATTATTACTTGCGTCACAGTCGGACTTATTCCCTTCTATTTCCTGCGGTTTGATATTTTTGGCCTCCCGACCAATGTTTTTGAGATTGCTGTACTCTGCGCGTTTCTTTCTACTTTCTACTTTCTGCTTTCTACTAAGCGTCCCTGGCGCTTTGGCCCAATTTGGCCGTATCTCTTGCTGATCGCGGCCGGAGTCGGAGTATATTTCGCGAATGATTTGACATCCGCCCTCGGGATTATAAAGGGATATTTTCTGGCTCCGCTTGTTTTGTATTGGTTAATAATTAATCTATTTATCGGTCATCCCCGACCTGATCGGGGATCCAACAATAGTGAGAAGCTATTAGTAGATTCCCGTCTTCACGGGAATGACAAAGGAGAAAGCGGGAATGACAAATCGGACAGTACGATCCTATCGCTCTCGATACCAATTTATATTTCAACAATGCTCGTAGCTCTCTGGGCGATATTTCAAAAGCTTGGGGTAATCACCGTTCTATTCTACCAAAAGGGAGATGCAAGTTTCGCGCAGTATTTGGAAGAACATATTCGAGTGTTCGGTCCCTTTGAGTCGCCGAATTATCTCGCAATGTTTTTAGTTCCGATGATACTACTCTCAATCCCGCTTACTACACTCATCAAAGATAAATATCTAAAGGCGGCGGTGGCGATAAGTTTAGTTTTGCCTTTTGTGGCACTGCTTTTTTCAGGATCACGTGCGGGGATGATCGCTTTTTTAATATGCGCGATATTAGCATTTACAATAAAAATTAGGCGAAGTTTTCAAGTCAGTAATTTACTTATTTTCGCTTTGGCCATAATGTCTGTGCTTGTTCTGGTATATTATTTTGCAATAATTCAGTTCAACGCCAACTCCGATACTGTCCGAGTCGAAATTTATCGCTATTCTATTGAAATTCTGAAGAATAATTGGCTCTGGGGTGTCGGACTTGGCGGATTCAGGGAGGCGATAGTGTCAGCTACCGCAAACGCAGAGGGGTTCAAAACTTTTGCTCTGCCCTATGCGCTTCACCCGCACAATATATTTCTAGCTTTCTGGCTGAACATAGGGCTTTTGGGACTGATTATCTTTTTGATTAACATCGTAATCTTTGTCTATCGATTTTTAGCTGATAAAACCAGGCCACTTGTCTATCTTTGCGCATTTTTGGCGATGATGGCAATCCTAGTCCACGGAATGTTCGACACCACCTTCTTCAAAAATGACCTCTCGGCAATATTTTTCCTAACACTTGCGATCGGAACAGTTTACTCTGATGAAAAAAGTAAAGGATAATTTAATCTCGATCTTTCTTATTGCGTTGATATTGTTCTTGCCGTTTCAGGCGCTGACCGGCGCTTTTCTGGATAAATATTTATCATCGGGGGCGGCTTTTTGGATCGCTCACTGGTATGAGCCAGTAATCATCATTCTATTTGCGATATCGATCATCCAAATCATTCTAAAACAACGGAAGCTCGGTACTGCCGATTGGATCGCTTTCGCCTTAATCGCACTCGGGATAGCGTCAATTCTGTTTCTCTCCCCGACTATTAGCAGGGGGATGGAAGGTTTTCGCTTCACGCTTTTCGCGCTTCTGGCTTTTGTGAGCATACGACATTATCACATTAGCAATATACTAATAACGTATTATCTGATCATTGCTGGATTAGTTGCGATATGGGCGGTTGTTGAGAGGGCGCTACCGTTTGAGTATTGGACGAATATTTTGGGTGACACTTTCGGCTGGGGCAACTTTTCGATCGTAAAATACTACCAGAGCTCGAGCGTTTTGGCGGGGCCCAATCAACTGGCAAGCTACCTAATTCCAGCATTATTTATTGTGATTGATAAAATTAGCAAGAGCGTCATTCCTGTGAAAACGGGAATCCAGAAGTTGATGGGATCCCTCGACTCCCTGCCCAACGGCAGATCGCTCGGGATGGCCGCATTGGCTGCGCCAATTATCGCTTGCGCGATTGCGGTCACCTTCTCCCGCTCGGCGTGGGTGGCAGTGGCGGCGACATTAATTATCAGTTTCGTAATAATGATCATTCGGGGCAAGGAGCACAAAAATATCGTAAAATATGTGCTGGGCGGATTAAGCGCAATTATCATAGTTGGATCAGCATATCTACTCTTTGCTACCCAAATATCAAAAAGTGATGTGATAACTCACGGCCAATCCCAAAGCCAACACATTTATGCGATAAAGGATTCAATCGCAGAAATCATTGACCGTAAATCGCAACCGGTAAAATTGATATTCGGTTCAGGCCTTGGTACGGCCGGTCCTGCGGTCATCAAATACGGCGACGGATTTGTCTCCGAATCATGGTATTTGCAACTTGCTTTGGAATTGGGTATCTTGGGGCTGGGGCTTTGGATTGCTTTGATTGTGACATTGATAGTCAGAATGTGGCGGGAACATCAGGAAGGTTTGATGCTTGGTCTGATCGGGGTCTCAATCGCCGCAATATTCTTGCACACTTGGGCGGATAATCCAGCTTTAGCTACTACATTATTTCTCTTGATTGGCGTCGGAGGCACAGAGGTGCAAGCTAGACAAGGAGATAATAATTTCTAAATCCGAATTTCTAATCAAATCCCAATGACCAAAACCCCAAATTGGAACTTGGAGATTGGAAATTATTTAGAGTAATTAGGTCAATTAGAATAATTAGAAATTTACAAAATGCATCGCATTTTGATTGACGGTCGGTTTATAGGAGTCGGGGAATCTATCCAGAGATACACGCTGGAGATTTTGAAGAGGATTCTCACATTAGATCATGAGAATCAGTATACACTTCTTGTCAGACCGCAAGGTAAAAAGATCGCAGAAGCTTTTTTACCTAATAAGCTAACGCCTAAAACCTACAACCTTGAAATACTGGATGTGGCTCATTACTCGATAGCCGAGCAGACGAGGCTACTTTCGTATTTGAATAAAAAGAAGTTTGATCTTGTGCATTTTACTCAATTCAACCACCCGATACGCTATAGAGGGGACTATGTGGTCACAATACACGATTTAACAATGTTCGGGCATTTGCATAGAATGAATCCTTTAAAAAAACTGGGATTTGCCGGAGTGATGAAATCGGCCGTGAAAGATTCGAGGAAGATAATCACGATTTCGGAAACTAGTAAAAAGGATATCATTGAGAGTTATAAGGTTGATCCGGGAAAGATTGTGGTGACGCATCTAGGCGTTGATAATAAATTCAACACCAGTATCAAGTATCAAGTATCAAGTATCAAGAACTTTAAGAAAAAATATGGTATCGAGGGAGATTATATTTTGTATACGGGTATGTGGAAGAAGCACAAAAATCTCACCCGCCTTTTCAAAGCCTTTGAGATTTTTCATAAAAAGGTAGAAACTACACTGATTGATCCCGCTGATAAAGCGCTGAAGAGAAAAATCGGTCAACGGTCAACGGTCAACGATCTTCAACTTGTGCTCGTTGGGAAAATTGATAAAGGCGAGCCGGAGGTTTTGAGGGAGATCGAGAGGATCAACAAGGTGGAAATCTCACGGATTAATCCCACGGATAAAACACGGCAAAATCCGAATCCTAACAAGCTAAGAAGCTACGACCTAAAACCTATTGTAACTACCGGTTTCATCGACGAAGAAGAGCTACCAATTGCATATGCGGGAGCGGTAGCTTACGTAATTCCATCGCTTTCGGAGGGGTTTGGCTTGCCTCCGCTCGAGGCGATGGCTTGCGGGACGCCGGTGCTTTCGGCAAGAACTTCGGCAATGCCGGAGATTTTAGGCAACGCCCCACTCTACTTCGATCCTTACAATATTTCTGATATTGCAAATAAGATAGAGAAATTAATCGATGATAATAAATTACAATCGGAATTATCCAAACGCGGTTTAGAGCAGGTGAAAAAGTACTCCTGGGAGAAGACAGCTAAGGAAACGCTGGAAGTGTATAACTCGGCTTTGACCAAATAATTATTCAGGTGTAGTATAAAAAATATGGAAAAAGTTGAAAGAAAAATTGAGAAATTGGAAAAGGCAATGAACGCCGGTTTTAAGAGGGCGGATAAGTCATTCGCCACCATCGATCAGAAATTCGCCACCATCGATAAGTCATTCGCCACCATCGATAAGTCATTCGCCACCATCGATAAGTCATTCGCCACCATCGATCAGAAATTCGTTGGCGTTGATAAGTCATTCGCCGGTGTACATAAATTAATTGATGATTTGGCAAAGTCAACGGCTTTTGGCTTTGAAAAGATGCAAAAGCAGATGGATGAGCACTCCATGGAACAAAATGAAAAATTACAATGGATAACCAACATACTTGAAAAACATACCGGCTGGTTGAAGAATTTGGATCAAGAAAGAATCTTCACATATGCCCATGTGGAGCGGTTGGAGGATGAGATCAATCGAATAAAAGTTCAGCTAGGCATGACGAAATAATAGGTTTGAACTATATAAAGGCAAACGGCTCACCGATGGTGCATGGTGAGCCGTTCTTGTTCGCTGTGGGACGGTGCGGAGTTGAAAATTGATTATAAGAGTGGTAGACTCCATCTAAGATCATTATGGGGAGAACACAACCACCCCACTTCGGGCTTATGGCTCAAGCTACGAGGGGCAGGCTGATCTTATCCACTGATTAACACTTGATAATTATTCGTCAATCGTTTATCGGTTACCTGCCCGAAGTTGCTACATAGTTGCAGGCGGGCGATGCCCGTTACGTCAGACGTTAAACGTTTTACCTGTCTGCCGACAGGCAGGTGACCCGGGCTTCGTTACCGTAGGACGACTAACCAAGAACGGAGGAACTATGTTGGAAATTATGATTTCAATTGGTGTGGCGGCAGTAGCGCTGGTTTATGCGCTGATCCTGACTAAAGTCATCAAAAAGAAACCGGCAGGCAGTAAGAAGATGGCTGACGTGGCCAAGGCGATTTCAGAGGGAGCAAAGGCGTATCTAAATAAACAATATATTACACTTTTTGCTATTGCTGGTATCGTTTTCATAGTGCTACTTTACTCCCTCGGTCCAAAAACTGCCCTCGGATTTCTGCTCGGCGCTATTTTCTCCGTCTTGGCCGGTTATATTGGAATGAGGACGGCCGTGGTTGCAAATGTGAGAACAACCGAAGCGGCGAAAAGCGGCATTTTCCAGGCGTTAAATATTGCCCTCAAGTCTGGTTCGGTAATGTCATTTATGGTCGTAGGTCTCGGCCTTTTGGCCTCGGCTGGATACTACGCCATCTTCCGTGATACCAATGCTTTACTTGGGCTGGGTTTTGGCGGCTCCTTTGTGGCCCTATTCGCACGAGTCGGTGGCGGGATATTCACTAAAGCGGCCGATGTCGGTGCGGATATAGTCGGAAAAGTTGAGGAGGGTATTCCGGAAGACGATCCGAGGAACCCGGCATCGGTGGCGGACAATGTTGGCGACAATGTAGGAGATATTGCCGGCATGGGAGCCGATCTTTACGAAAGTTACGTTGATTCGATAGTAATTGCGATGATTCTCGGTGTCGGACTATTCTCTGCCGACAAAGGAATATTTTTGCCATTAATTTTAGCTGGGCTGGGCATTGTGGCTTCGATTATCGGAGTACTCTCAACCGGAATATTCAAAAGGAGTCCCAGATTTTCCTTGAACACAGGGACGATTGCGTCCGGAATTTTAGTTCTTGCGGGAAGCTATTTGCTTTCAAGATATTATATCAATGATCTAAAAATATTTTATGTAATTGCCATCGGTTTGTTGGCCGGGGTAATTATCGGTTTTGTCACCGAATATTATACTTCCGACAAGGGCAAGCCCACTCGAGCTCTGGCGGAAGCGGCAAAAACCGGAGCGGCGACCAATGTTATCTTTGGTTTGGCCTTGGGAATGATATCGACGATAATTCCGATAATTGTCGTTGTAGCCGCAATATTGTCAGCATACTATTTCTTAGGACTGTTCGGGATCGCTCTGGCGGGTGTCGGGATGCTCTCAACCCTCGGAATGACTCTGGCTACAGACACTTATGGTCCGGTTGCCGATAACGCGGCGGGAATAGCCCAGATGGCAGGTTTAGATGAGAGCGTCAGAAAAAATGCCGAGGAGCTAGATGCCGTTGGCAACACAACCGCAGCCGTGGGCAAAGGTTTTGCCATCGGTTCGGCCGCTCTGACATCGCTCGCGTTATTTGCCGGCTATACCCAAGCGGTCGGTATAAATTCAATTAATCTCGTTGAGCCGAGAGTAATTTCAGGTTTGTTTCTGGGTGCCCTGCTTCCATTTGTTTTCTCTTCGATGACGATGAAAGCTGTAGGGGAAGCGGCTTCGAGGATGGTTCGGGAAGTGCAGAGGCAGTTTAGGGAGATTGCAGGCCTAAGGGAAGGTAAGGCATCCGCCGATTATAAAAGATGTATATCAATTTCCGCCGGGGCGGCAATTTACGGAATGATCTTGCCGTCAACAGTAGCAATTCTCACACCTCTTTTGGTCGGAATATTTTTAGGCGCAGAATCCCTCGGAGGACTTTTGGCAGGTTTGGTTGCGAGTGGCTTTTTGCTGGCTCTGACTATGGCTAACGCAGGGGGCGCATGGGACAATGCTAAAAAATATATCGAGGCGGGCAATCTCGGAGGCAAGGGAAGTGTCGCCCACAAAGCGGCAGTGGTTGGCGATACGGTCGGAGACCCTTTAAAAGATACCTCCGGTCCTTCGTTGAATATTCTAATCAAACTCGTCTCAATTATTGCAATATTGATCGTGCCAATTATCACTAGAGATATTGGGTTAACTGCAGAGGTGATTATCGTCATTGTCGCTGTTTTGGGCGTCGCTGCGTTAATGATTTTTAGACCAAAGACCAATGGATGAGAACGAAATAAAATCGGAAATATTTACGCTTGATCGCTTCGAGGACAGGAAGGCGGTTCTGATTGGCGAGCATTTTGAGATCCTAATTCCTAAAAAGCTAATTCCTAAGAAGCTAAATGAAGGTGATATAGTTCACTTGACTCTTTCATCCGATGAGGCCGAAACAAAAAAACGCGAGCAAAGCGCCAAGGATATTTTGAACGAGCTATTAAAGTCGTAAGTCGTAAGTCGTAAGCAGGTAAGCCGGTAAGTCTCAAGTCTCAAATCGTTATCCAAATAAACGAGGAAAGCGCCCCGTGGGGGCGCCTCTCGATACTTTATAGATGATTGCATGGGCCTTGCGGCCCACACCCTGCCGATCAGGGACAGCGATTGTAGACCTTAGCCGCCGGTGCCTGCTATCAGGCCCTAGCGGCCGCGGCCGTGCCCGCCTTAACGGGCTCACTTACAGCGCAGAATCATCATAAGTGCATTATAGCACACTAGATACTATATGTCAAGAGTTTTGAGTATTTTGTTGACAACAGCCATTTTTTTGGGGAAAGTGGGAATGTACAAGTAAGGATGACTAATTAAACTAATGTCTAATGGCGAATGAGATGGGTAAAGTAAGAAACTACAAAAACCTAAAGATAAAAGAGAAGGTGGGGAGGATTTTGAGATCAAAAACGACAAAAATTGTTGCGGTGGCGTTGATCGTGCTTTTAGCTTTGTCGTTAGCATCATTTGGTCTATATTCTGTATCATATGCTAAAAAATCGTACTTAAACATCAGATTGGGAAATACGAATCTGGGAGGCAAAAGCCGCTCGGAGATCACATCTATTTTAAGCACAAAAAGTGCCGAGTTTTTGAATGAGCCAATAATTCTTGAATATCAAAGTAGCGAAACCCCCAAGGAGTATCAAATCGCCGCCAAAGATATCGGCCTCAACTACGACTTGGAAAAAACTGCGGGGAAAATTATGGATGTCGGACGGGGCAAAGGAATGTTTGGGAATGCGTGGGAGCAACTGAAATCGATATTTGTCATCAAAAAAATGCCCGCAGAGTACAACGTAAATAGCGACGCAATTGCAAAATTAGTGGCAGAGATTGCGACCGAGATTGATCAGCCCGAGAAGGATTATTCAATTTATTATATTGGCGACGGTGGGTTTGGATTGAGCGAGGAGAGGGCGAGCGGAAACAGAATCGACCAAGATGAAATTGTAGCAGGAATTATCGGCCAAATTACAAGCTATCAGCATCGAAAACTGTCTTTTAATTCTAGAACTTACAGCCCGCAAATTACTAAAGAAAATGCCAACAAAAGGCTTATCCAAGCGAATCTGATACTCGCGGAGGGAGAATTGGTACTTAAATTTCGGGATCAAAACTACACTTTGGATGTAGATACAATGGCCGGAATGGTATCTTCGAGAGCGAAAGGTGATGATCTGGAATTATATTTGCTGTCAGACAAAGTAGATAGACAGGTCGAAGCTATCGCGTTAGCGATAGATTCGGAACCGCAAAACGCCAAACTTGCGGTAAGTGATGGCAAGGTTTCGGTTTTTGAGACATCAAAAGAGGGTAGGAAACTGGATCGGGAGCAGACCAAGATTGATATCGAAAATGCTCTACTTGCGAGAGCCGCAGAGCAGAAAGGGGAGGTTGATACTAAAACGGTGGCATTGAAAGTCACAGTTACCAATCCGGAGATAAATTCGGCCGATGTATCAAAATATGGGCTCAACGAATTGGTAGCATCCGGCTCAACAAATTTTACCAAATCACCTGCGAACAGAATACACAATATTACGGTCGGCGCCGCAGCCCTGAACGGAGTATTGATAAAACCGGGAGAAGAGTTTTCGACACTTGGTGCGTTGGGCAAGATCGATGCCTCGACAGGGTATCTGCCGGAGTTGGTGATCAAGGAGGACAAAACCACCCCGGAGTTTGGTGGTGGTCTTTGCCAGGTCTCGACAACGCTTTTTCGTGCGGCGCTAAATTCGGGGATGGAGATAACTGCGAGGCAGAATCATAAATATCGCGTATCCTATTACGAACCGCCTATCGGAATGGATGCGACCATATACGACCCGGCGCCGGATTTTAAATTCAAAAACAACTACTCATCGTATATTTTGATTCAATCGAGCGTGGTAGGTAAGAAGATTACTTTCGACTTTTACGGAACGAAGGATAGTCGAGCGGTTGAGATCGGAACGCCGGTGGCATACGATTATGTTGATCCGGGTCCTCCAGTCGAGATTCCGAGTGATACGCTTCAACCGGGGGAGCGAAAACAGCTTGAAAAAGCTCATCAAGGAGCTTCAGCAAAATTTCATTATAAAATTAGCCGAGAGGGATCGGTTTTGCAGGAGCGAGATTTTGTATCTAAATATGTTCCTTGGCCGGAGAAGTGGCTGGTCGGACCGCCAATTCCGCCGGTCGAACCACCTGCGGCAGAGCCGGCACCAGTTGAAACGCCACCGACGGGGTAGTCAAAAGTTTATAAAGTTAGAAAGTTCATAAAGTAGAAAGTAGAAAGCGGAGAGGTTGCCGGAAATATCAGGTGTTATTTCAACCATAGGGGCAATGCACTCTGAAACTGTCTTAGATTATCGTCGATCGACGATAATTGCAGACAGTTTTAAGTGAAAAAGTGCCACCGGTAATATTAAAGAATTAAGTTGTGAGCCGGGTAGGTTCTATGTATTTAGACGCAAGACAGCGTCCCTGGGGTGGGACGCTGCTCGGTACTCTGGCACCCGACGACGGTGCGTTGCCGTCGGGTGCCGCCCCAGCCGCGCTCGATGATCCGGGAGTAGGGCGGGTTGCGCGGTTGGGCGATGGGGGTATAATAGCTGTCAGCTTAAGCGCGCGGTCGGACGCATCTCGTGAATCCTCGTCTCCCTTTGAGCGCGGTTGAGAGGACACATAGGAGCGCGTTTGCGCAGAAGCTGGACAGAGCTGTTAGTACCCTTCAGACTTGTGCTGAACCTGATCCGGGCCCCGTTTTGGTTTTGGGGTTGGGCGACCTCGCTACTTCGATGGGTAGAGTAGGTCGGGCCATTTTGTTGTTCCGGGTCGCGGCACTCATCCGTTGGACACTACTTGGGAAACGCGTTATCGTCGCACACACGTAGCACGAGAGGAAGATGATCAAGCCGATCTCCTTCCTGACCCTTCCCCGCTTGAGACGGGTTCGCGATGTGGTTGCGTTGAACGTGCTTCCAAGGTGGCTAACAATTGCATATTATCGCATCGTTTTCCATTTGTCAATAGTTTCACAATCAAGTAAAATAAAACTAATGCAGGAGGGAAATTTTTGTAGTGTAAAACTCACGGATATCCGAGAACATTTTCGGAGCGATTTTGAGGTTGGGCTAACGACGAGTGAGGCAAAAAAGCGGCTAGCGAAAGACGGCAAGAATTCTTTTGAGGAGATCGAAGAAATATCGACATTGGGTATATTTATTCGCCAATTCACTAACTTTTTTATCATCTTGCTCGTGATCGCCGCCATCGTCTCGATTTTTATCGAGGGGTTTACTCACGGCATAATTTTCATTATCATAATAGTCCTGAACATCACCATCGGTTTTTTTCAGGAGTTCAAGGCGGAGAGGGCGCTAGACGCCTTAAAGCGCAATTTTTCTTACAAAACAAAGGTTTTGCGCGAAGGTAAAGTTATCGAAACCGATACCGAAGATTTGGTTACGGGTGATATTGTAAATATCGCGGAGGGGGATAAGGTGCCGGCAGATCTGCGGTTGATTCATGAGGAGGGATTAAGAGTCGATGAATCAACGCTAACCGGAGAATCTTTGCCGGCTTCTAAAAAAATCTGTGAGCTTGCGGAGGATACGGCACTGGCGGATCGAGTGAATATGGCATATCTTGGAACCAGCGTCAAAGCAGGGAGGGCGACTGGAATTGTGACGGCAACGGGGAAGGGGAGTGAACTTGGTAAAATTGCCGCTATGGTCGAGAGGGAGGATGAAAAAACACCGCTAGAGCTGATGATCCTCTACATCGGTAAAGTTCTGACTATGCTAGTCGGGGCAATTGCACTTTTAATATTCATAATTGGTCTTGCTCAAGATTATCAAATCTTTGAACTTCTGACATTCGTAATATCGCTTTTAGTAGCGGCGGTGCCGGAGTCGCTACCGACGGTGGTGACGCTGACTTTGGCAGTCGGGGTGCTGGCTATGGTGAAAAGGAAAGTAATAACCCGGCGGCTTTCGGTTATCGAGGCCTTGGGCCAAGTTAATGTGATAATCACCGACAAAACTGGGACATTGACTAAAAATATTTTGAAGGTGGAGGAGTTCGCGCGAATTAATAAGGTGGGGATCAGATACGAAGAAAGGGGGAAGGGATACATCGATTCTCTCTTTTATGCAGGAGTTTGTTCGACAGCGACGGGGGAGAAGGTGGGGCAATTTGTTGGAGATCCGCTCGAAGTAGCGATACTCGAGGAACTTTACAGAGTCGGGAGGAAGGGGTTCAAAGAAAGAAAGAAGTTTCATGAAAGCTCGACATTGCCCTTCGACTCCGATAAAAAATATATGGTAGTGAGCGGAATGCTTGGCAAGCAGAAAGTAGTTGTTGTAAAAGGTGCGCTCGATAAAGTTATCAATTTTTGCAAATTGGACAAGGCGGAGAGGGAGAATGCTCACGAAGTGCTCTCGAATATGTCGAAGAAGGGCTTTAAAGCGATTGCGGTCCTTAAAAAAGAGATAAAGCCCGGCGCTTCGTCGGAGCTTAAGAATATGAAGCTTTTGGGAATATTGGGCTTTTCTGATCAACCGGAGGAGGGTGTAGCCGACGCCATCCGTGAAACTATCGCAGCCGGGATTATGCCTGTGATGGTGACTGGAGATCATCCGGAAGCGGCGAAATATATTGCAAACAATATCGGCCTTTCCGTATCTGACGACGAGATTATGACAGTTGATAAATTGGATGAGACAAGCGAGGGAGAGCTTCGCGACAATTTATCAAAAATCAAAATATTCGCCAGAGTTACACCTGCTGACAAAAACCGGATTGTCGAAGCTTATAAAGATGCCGGTTATGTAGTAGCGGTGACCGGAGATGGAGTAAATGATGCTCCGGCTCTAAAAAGCGCCGCGGTCGGGATCGCAATGGGAATAAAAGGAAGCGATGTGGCTCGGGAGGCGGCGGATCTGGTCTTGACCGACGACAAATATCGAAGCATTATATCTGCCATTATTTATGGTCGCACTATTTTTGATAATATTAAAAATGCTTTAATATTTCTATTGGCAAGCAACTTTGCCGAGCTCTTTTTGGTTCTAATCGCTTTTATATTCTCTCTGCCGCTTCCACTTCTGGCGGTTCAGATTCTTTGGATAAATTTGATAACAGACTCCTTGCCGGCTATAGCTCTTGCTTTCGAAAAACCATCGCGCATGACGCTAAAACAGATGCCGCGAGAAGGTGGCAAGAGCTCGACCAAGCATTTTATTAAAGTTTCGATAATTTTGGGTGTCGCCTCATTGATTGTCTGCTTTGGACTTTATCTGTACGGGCTTCAAGATTCGGTGGTAAAAGCTAGGACTCTGGTCTTTGCTCTGATAGTCTTCTCGGCACTTGCAATGGTGCTCTCGATCCGAGCCAAGGAAGTATTTTATAAAGATTTTCTTGGGCTGTTTGAAAATTGGTATCTAAATATTGCGATAGTAATTTCTCTGCTTCTGCAGGTCATCGTTTTTTTACCGGTGGCTCGTCCCTTTTTCGGGACAACAGGGCTTAATAGTATTGAAATTGCGGTTTTAGTGGTAGCGGTAATCTTGGTCTTCCTCTCTACCGAAGCCGTCAAGTCGATATTTTTGGTGGGGGATAGAACCAAAACTCTCTAGCAACGATATCATTGTTACTCAAATCGTCCGCAATTCTCAACGAACGACGATAATTGCAGACGATTTTAAATATGTAGTCTCTGATCAATGCTTCTTATTCTTGTGTTTGTGATTTTGTGTTTAAGATATCGTTACGATTTCGTGACTGATTTGTGTTTTGGATATTGACAAATGCACAGCTTGATATATTATGTGATTGCTTCGTGTGAAGCAGTGTCTGTGAGGAACAGGCACAATCTCCCGTCCGAGGAGGGCGGAAGGAGGCTTTCGGATGAGGAGTCCGAAGACGAGAGAGGAGATCCAAGAGGAGTACATCAAGCAGAGGGATCTGGCAACGGCGCGGGCGGAACTCGAGAGACATGTCGAGCAGCTCCGCGAGGGGCTGTATGTAGGGGGCGAAGGGACCGCAATGTGTGACCCCCGAGCCTCGATAACGATTCTGGTTTAATATCAAAATATTGCACCTAAAAACATCTGATTATGTTATGCTGGAGCCACTAATCAAGTAATAAAATAC
>Ga0208373_1004112_pt1 | contig 13508 bp, 11 predicted proteins | sample RifOxyC2_FD_184036 | JGI IMG/M metagenome (GOLD analysis project Ga0208373, IMG submission 184036) | Soil microbial communities from Rifle, Colorado - Rifle Oxygen_injection C2 (SPAdes) | ecosystem: Environmental > Terrestrial > Deep subsurface > Rock core/Sediment | place: Rifle, Colorado...
ACTATTACTTCAGTTAGTAAATGCGGGATGGAGTTATAAATCGAAAGCTCAACTCGCTTTGGATCAACTAAAATCATTCTTAAATCTTCCGGGCGGGTGCGAAATAGAAAAGCGGAAATCCAGGCATTCAATAGTACCGATTTACCCGATCCCGTCGCTCCGGCAATCAGAGCATGAGGCATCTTGGCAATCGAAGCCGCCACCGGCTGTCCTGAAACATCAAGGCCCAATGGAACAAGTAACGGATCATTACTTGAAGTAAATACTGGAGATGATAACAGATGTTTTTCTGTCACAATTTCCGGTCTTTTATTTGGAATTTCAATTCCGACCAATGCCCGGCCTGGAATGGGTGCCTCGAGTCGGACCTGCCCGGTTGTTGCGGATAGTGCAAGTGCTAAATCATTTGACAATGCCGTAATTCTTGATAACTTTGTTCCCCGAGTAATTTCTAATGCATATTGGGTCACAGCCGGACCTTTATTAACTTCAGCCACTCTGGCTCGAATTCCAAAAGATTCAAGAGTTTTTTCAATTATTGAAGCGTTTTCATTTACATCTCCCCGATCAGCTTCCTTTTGAGAAACATCAGCTAACAAACTGATTGGCGGATAAACCCAAGTTGAGTTTGTGGATTGAGGTAATGGTTTGATGGTTATTTCACCTTTTTTCTCCATGACTACTTTTTTTACTTCTTCGACCTTACTATCAACAATAAATTGATTATCTTGTTTTGTCAGTTTTTTATCACCCTTGGTAAAAAAAGTTCTTAACAAATAGTTTTTGATAAAAGAGAATCCTGATTTCAAAATCATAAATATAAAAATCAAAAAGGCGTCGATTGAAGTATCTAAAAAAAGTATCAGACCAATGACAAGAATCACACCCATGATAACGACAGCTCCAACTACCGAAAAATCTAATTTTAAATTTTCAAAAATACTCTTACCGATTTCACCTGATTGAAAAACTCCAATCAATGATACAAAAACCATTATTAAACCTCCGGTGATATTGGGTTTAATGAATTTGAATTTTTTCGTATTAAAAAAATGAACTGAAAGTAAAAGTAAAATTAGAGGAATAATAATTGATAAAACTCCAAATTTTGAGACTAAAATTTGGTTTAATTGATAAAGCATTCTCCCGCTTTTTAAATTGGCAAAGCTTTTGATAAACGAAATAAGAGTAATTAATGAGGCACCAAAAATAATAAAGCCGAAGATATTAAATATCGTCCCTTTATTAATTTTGATTTTAAAAAACGGTAATCGGATAATTGTTTTCCTTCTGGCCATATTTCTCATTGTAATGAAGTCCTTACTTAAAATCAACAAGCGAGTTCCTTTTCGAACTTTACAAACTTTATAACTTTATGAACTTTATGAACTTTATGAACTTACTTTATCATCTCCAAATTCACCCGGCCCATGTTGTCAATCTGGTAGACTCTGACTTTGATTCTTTGTCCAAGTTTGACGACGTCTTCCGGGCGTTTTACAAATCCTGTCCCCATTTTTGAGACATGAACTAATCCTTCTTTTCCCGGAACCATTTCGACGAATGCTCCAAATGGCAACATTCTTTTAACCTCTCCTTCAAACTCTTCCCCAACTTGAATTTCACGGGTTATATTTCCGATGTGCGCAACTGCTTCATCAACTTTTACTCTATCTAAACCGGAAACGGTCACTTTTCCATCATCGTCAACGTTAATTTCTGTTTGTGTTCGGGCAATCAGCGCTCTGATATTTTTTCCACCCGGTCCTATAATCTCTCCTATCTTGTCAAGAGGAGGTGTCAAAACGACCACTTTTGGTGCATAGCGGGAAACTTCTTTTCGAGGTTTATCAATTATTTTATTCATTGATTCAAGAATATGAAGTCGCGCAACTTTACCTTGCTCAAAAATATCCTTGATCATCTTTGAGGTCAGGCCTTTATTTTTTACGTCAAGTTGAATCGCTGTAATGCCGTCAATTGTTCCGGCAATTTTAAAATCCATTTCTCCAGCAAAATCTTCAAGCCCAACGATATCTGTTAGTACTTGGTATACGTCATCTGACTTTGTCACAATTCCCATCGCGACTCCTGCTACTGCCTGTTTCAAAGGAACTCCAGCATCCATTAGAGCAAGAGATGACCCGCAGACACTTCCCATAGATGAAGATCCGTTTTCAGAGAGAATTTCAGATACGACTCGGATTGCATATGGAAAATCGAGGGGAGTTGGAAGTACCGGTTCGATCGCTTTTTCAGCTAAGGCTCCATGGCCAATTGCCCGCCGTGATGGACCAATCATCCGCCCGGTCTGGCCGTAGGAATAGGGCCCGTCTGAATAATGATGAATATATCTTTTTGATTCCATTCCTTCAGGACCTTCAATTAATTGTTCTAAAGTTGAAGAACCTAAAGTGGCGATGGATAAAACTTGAGTTGAACCTCTTTGAAATAAAGCCGATCCATGAGTTCGTGGAAGAAGCGAAACTTCAACTTCAAGTTCACGGACCTGATTAAATTTTCTTCCGTCCGGCCTGAGTTTTTTATCGAGCATGTCAGATTTGATATTTGCATAATTATATTTTGTGATTGCGGTCATTATCTGTTTTGTATCAAACTTTTTATCTAATTCTTCATAGATCGTATCAATTATTTCTTTGATTAGCTTACTGTCACTTCCTGCGGTTGAAGCGGAAATTTTTACCGCGTCCGTAACTTGCTTGGCATATTTTGATTTAACAAGTTTTAATATTTCGGAATAATCGGTCTCTTCTGGAGCGACGTCTTTTTTCTTGCCAATTTCTTTTACGATACCTTCAATAAATTCAATAATTTTCTTATTTTCAATCTTTGCCATCTCAATCCCCTCTTGAATTATTTCATCTTTAATCATATTGGCTTTTGTTTCGATCATCAGGACTTTATCTTTGCTTGATGAAACTACCAAATCAAGATCTGAAAATTCCTGTTCATTTTCAGTTGGGTATAAAATAAAAACACTTTCTTTTTTTTCAGAAGAGCTGACGTAACCGACTCGTACAGTTGAAATTGGGCCGGCCCAAGGAATTGAAGAAATTGAAAGAGCTGTTGATACGGCAATAGCTGAAAGTATTTCAGGATCGTTGACACCATCAATGGATAATAATGTAACTACGACTTGAACTTGTTTTTTGTATGTCTTTGGAAATAAGGGACGGATTGAGCGGTCGATGATTCGACCATTTAAGACAGCCTCGTCAGACGGACGTCCTTCGCGCTTTACCCAACGGGATCCTTTGATAAGTCCGCCCGCGTAAAGCTTTTCGGCATACTCAACCGATAAAGGAAAATAATCAAGGTTAGGATTCTCAGGTCCGATTGCGACTGTAACAAGTACGGCAGTGTCCCCAAGAGTGGCGTAAACTGAAGAATCAACTGCCTGCGCTAATTTTCCGAACTGAAGATTCAATTTCTGTCCATCGATCTCAATCGACTTTTCTAATATTTTCATATAATTATAATACGAATGATACTAATCTTTATGCGAATGTTGCAAATTATACGAATAAAACAGAATTAGCATGATTTGTAGCATTCGCATTTCTTAATTCGTTGTATTCGTATTATGCCTATTTCTTTAGCCCAATTTCTTTAATTAACTTTTTATATCTTTTTTCATCCAGTTTCTCTAAATAGTTAAGAATTCTCCGCCTTTTGGCAATTACTTTGAGTAAGCCGCGTCTGGAATGATTATCTTTTTTATTAATCTCTAAATGCTGAGCTAATTTATCTATCTTTAAACTTAAAAGGGCAACCTGGACTTCGGGAGATCCGGTATCGCCTTTTTTCTGGCCAAATTTATCGATAATTTTCTGCTTGTCATCTTCAAGATTGCTTTTGTGAGTTTCAATAACTTCCTTGGCCGCCGAAGTTTTAACGAAGGAGGCCTTAACTTTTGAAGCCTTTGTCTTTATTTCTTTAGCTGGTTTGACAGTTTTAGCAGCTTTTGTAACAACTTTCTTTACTTTCTTTTCTTTAACAACTTTTGCCATAGATTCCCATTATAATTGAAGACGATGATACTTGCAAGGGTTTAGAAAACGTTAACGAAATGTAAATTGAGTTTACGTTTTCTTAATCCGCCAAAATTCGCTCTTTGAGACGTTGAGCGAATAGCGATGAATTTAATCGAGAAATAGTCTCAAAGTAAGAATTGGTGGAGGAAATTTATAAAATGAAAAAAAAATTTATATTTCTATTATTTGTTCTTGGATTAATCTTTGCTTTTGCCTTCATAATCCCACCAGCAAACCTTGTTTTGATATTAATAATGAATATACTAATAAGCACTTTTTTCTATTTCTTATTTAAAATATTTCTGGCAAAAAAAATGGTAATAACTTTATCTTTACCAATATTTTTAATTATTACTTTACTTTCCCTCAAATTATTTGACCCACTAAATCTCGCTTTAGTAATCGCTCTATCAATTGCGGTTGGGTTGCTGATTAGATAATTTTATGTACAATCGATTAATCGATTGTACATTTTTTCTTTTGACAAAGAAATGAATATCAATTACAATTCAACTTATGAATAAAAAGATTTTTTCGAAAACTAATTCCGTTATTATGATGCCTCCCTTTTTTGGGAGGTAATGTCTAATAAATAAAGTTAGGTACATACCTCCCGCAAGGGAGATTTTTTTTAGGCAAAAAATAATATGGGAAATATAATTCAGGTTGATAAAAATTTAACAAAATTAGGTCTAAAAGTAAGATATATTATTGGACAAAATGTTATAGTTGAAAAAAATAATATTCTCGATAATCTAAAACAAAACATGATTAAGGATATTGCTCAAAACTGGAATGAAAACAAGATAAAAACAAATTCCGTTCTTCTTGAATATAAAAAATTACACCAGCTAACAATAGGAGAAAAAGGTCTAGAATATTTCGCTTCACCTGAATGGTTTCTTAAATTTATTCTGAGTAAAAATAAGTTTATTAACATTAATAATATTGTAGACTGCTATAACCTTGTTTCAGTTAAAACACAGATAGCTATAGGTAGTCATGATCTTTCAAAAGTTGACGGAAGTTTAAAATTTTTATATTTGGAAGGAAACGAACGGTTTATTCCTTTGGGTTTAAATAGTACTGTAAAAGTGCCGAAGGGCGCCTATGCATTTATAGATAATAACGATGTTTTATGCTTATTTGAATCAAGACAATCAGAAAAAACCAAAATTACACCACAAACTACAACTTTTATAACGTATCTCCAAGGAAATGCTCAAACCTCCGAAGAATATTTAAACCAGGCTACTATTTCTCTACTAAATTTATACAAACAATTTTGTAAAGGAACTTTTATTTTAGATAACGATAACAAAAATATGATGATGGAACCGGTCAGCGGAGGTTAATAATATTAAAAATTAATATTACCGGCCTCCGGAAAGAGGCCGGTTTTTTTATATAAAAGTATGGGTGTAGAAACAACGTATGTACCAAAGTTAAAATTAAATTGTAGAAAGACGGTGGAAAGTAATAGATTCCCAGGTTTAAAGACAACAAAAGATTTCCCGGATACTGACCCTTGGTTTAAATGGTTGGCTGATGATATTGAAGGACATCCAGAGCGATTCGCCGGTAGAAAATATCTTGAGTTTGGTATTGGCGGAGGATTACAGGCGATTGCTGCATTAAAGGGTTTAGAGAAAAAACCTAATTTGGATCCAATAACAAATATTTGGGGAATAGATATTGATGATTGGAGATTGGATATCGCAGCAAAAAACTTAAACGGATTCAAAACTCCTAACTCCTTGTATCAAGGAGACGCTGTCCAATGGATAGAGGAACAGCAAGAAAAAATTATCAATACAGCAATTATCATGTGTCTTCCCCAAGCCCCGTTACCCGAACAAGCAGAAGGATACGACAGCAACGCTGATACATATCACGTAGATTTACTACCAGAATTTGCAAAAAAATATAATAAATACGGATTGGGATTAAATGCCGCTGTACTTGGAACACTAATCGAACATGTTGGTGAAGCAACAGACGTGTCGGCGGTATTTTCAGGAAGGGTGCCAGAAAATGTTATTAGAGATATGGTCCACGATCTGGGATGGAGAGTGATTAACATTTCTGAAACTTTCGAACCTATTCAACAGGACCCTGACACCGATATTTCTTACGTATTAAAATATTCAAAAGAAAGTCCTGAAGATTTATTCTATGAAAAACTACTCAATAATAAATTTAGTCCAATCTCTGCAGATGAAGCAGAAAAGCGATTACTCTTGGCAAATAAAGATAGAAATAATTTTAACGTATATCATTACGTGTCAGTCTGGCATTTAGAACCGCAATAAGTTATTAATAGTTAAAAGTTAAAACTTATGATCAACAAATATATGAAAATAAACACCTTGAGAAAAAGGTTGGCAAACAAAGCGATCATTCTTTTGAATGGGGGGACAGGAACAGAAATCCTCAACAGAGGATATAAAACAAAGTTGCCATTGTGGTCGGCAGAAATTCTGTTAACTAATCCGGAAGTGGTCCAACAAATTCACACGGACTATGTTAATGCCGGAGCGGAAATTATCGTCACCGATACTTTTAGAACCACAAAAAGAACATTTGCAAAAAAGGGTCTCTCCGCAAAAAAAGCTAAAGAAATTACTCTTCTGGCGTGTCAATTGGCTAAAAATGCTGTCAAAAAGAGTAAAGTAAGTCATCCCATATACATCGCAGGAGATGTTGCACCACTTGAAGATTGTTATTCACCGGCATTAACGCCAAATAAAAAAGAATTGGACCGGGAAATCTATGAGTATGTAAAAAATCTTAAACAAGGCGGTGTTGATTTTATTCTTATTGAAACTCAAATTACCTTAAAAGAAATACGAACGGCTTTTGAAGCGGCAAAAAAATTACAAATTCCTGCCGCCCTAACGGTTTGCATCAATGACAAATTACAACTTTTGGGCGGAGAATCGCTTGAAGATACGGTAAGGCTGGCGGAAAAATATGATCCATTATTTATTGGCGCCAACTGCATCAGCCCGACTTTAGAAACGAAAGCCGTCAGAAAATTCAAAGAATTAACCGAAATCCCCATATCAGCTCATGCTCAGGGCGACGGTAAACCTGAAGACGACCAAGGGTGGGAGTTTACTCGTCAAGCAAAAGTTAAAACTTATTTAAAAGAAGTTAAGCGATGGATAAAAGACGGAGTGCAAATCATTGGAGGATGTTGCGGAACAACGCCGGAATATATTAAAGCTATTAAAAATTATATCAACATCGTTTGCAAGAAATAGAACTTTGTTATAATTCTAATATTATGAAAGCTGATAGTAGTGAAGTAAAAGTTGTTAACGTAAAAGAAAAATTATCTTTATTTAATGAATATTGGAACCCAAAAATTGTTGGAGAGTTAAATAATCATAAAGTTCAAGTAGCTAAACTAAAAGATAAGTTTGTTTGGCATCATCATGATCATGAAGACGAATTATTTTATGTGGTTAAAGGTTGTTTGATTGTCCACTTTAGAGATAAAGATATTGAGGTGAACGAAGGAGAGTTTGTAATAATTCCCCACCCGATTGAACATATGACGGAAGTGAAAGAAGAAGAAACCCATATAATTTTAATTGAGCCAAAACAGGTATTAAATACAGGCAATGAAATTGATTCAAAATACGCAGCAAAGAAACAAGATAATATCTAATAAACTATGGCAAAAAAATATTTTTATATCACCACTACCGCTCCTTATGTCAACGCCGATCCTCATATTGGTTTCGCATTGGAAATAATTCAGGCCGATGTCATTGCCCGGTTTAAAAGACTTCAAGGTTACGATGTTGCCTTTGGTTTTGGTACCGATGAACACGGAATTAAAATTTATCAGAAAGCGATTGAACAAAAAAAGGATCCTTTGAAATACTGTGACGAGTATGCAAAAAAATTTGATGACCTAAAAAAGATGTTAAATCTGAACGTTACTCATTTTATCCGCACCACCGACCCTAAGCATATTGTAGCCGCACAAGAATTTTGGATAAGATGTTTTAAAAATGGAGATATTTATAAAAAAAACTATAAAGCAAAATATTGTGTTGGTTGTGAGCTGGAAAAGACAGATTCCGAATTAGTTGACGATAAGTGTCCGGTTCATCCAAAACTAAATATTGAAATAATCGAAGAAGAAAATTATTTTTTCCGATTCTCCAAATATGAAAAAAAATTACTTGAACTTTATAAAAAAAATCAAGAATTTGTCATCCCTAAATATCGACTGACTGAAATCGAGACTTTTGTGAAAAAAGGACTGGAGGATTTCAGCGTTTCCCGCCTTAAGAAAAAAATGCCTTGGGGAATTGATGTGCCTGGCGATCCTGATCATGTCATGTATGTTTGGTTTGATGCTCTGATTTATTATATTTCTACTTTGGGCTGGCCAAAAGATGAGAAAAATTTTAATGATTATTGGCCTGTCGTACAAGTGGCCGGAAAAGATAATCTCCGCCAACAGTCGGCTATTTGGCAGGCAATGTTGATGTCTGCAGGACTTCCCAATTCAAAACAGATATTTATACATGGTTTTATAACTTCCGACGGTCAAAAGATGAGTAAAAGTTTGGGAAATGTTGTCAACCCTTTTGACCTGATAAAAAAATTTGGAATAGACGCGGTCCGCTATTATTTACTGAGAGAAATCCCACCTACTGATGATGGTGATTATTCCGAAAAAAGAATGAATGAAGTTTATTCTTCCGACCTGGCCAATGAACTTGGCAACTTGGTTATGAGGATAACTACACTTGCCGAAAAAGATGGATTAACTATTAACAATGAAACAATGAAACAATTGAACAATGAAGCTATTAAACTCTTTGACACATTCCAATTTAATCTTATCTTAGAAAAAATTTGGAGACATATAAAGTTACTCAACAAATCCACTGACGACTTCGCCCCCTGGAAAAAAACTCCTGAAGAACGTAAAGAGTTTTTGACGAAATCGTTATCAGAAATTAATCAAATCGGTTATGAGCTTCAGCCATTTCTTCCTGCAACCGCTGAAAAGATCTTAAAAGCTACAACAGGAAAGATTGCCAAGATATTGCCTTTGTTCCCCAGACTGTCTAAATAAAAATTTGATATAATTTTTTTATGAAGTTAACCGTCTTGGTAGATAATAATACTTATATTGACAAATATTTTTACGGTGAGCCTGCTGTTTCATATTTTATCGAAGATGAAGGTAAAACTATCCTTTATGATGTTGGATACTCTGAAGCTTTTATTCTAAACTCCCATAAATTAAATATTAATCTGCTTAAGTTGAATTATTTAATTTTTTCGCACGGTCATCTTGATCACACCTGGGGATTAGACCCGTTACTTCGAATGTACATGGAAGCAGCTACTGGTGGCGTAGAAGTTATAAAACCTAAAATTGTTGCCCATCCTAAAACATTTTTTTATCGACCACGGACTTGGTTGGGTGGTAGTGGTTCTTTAGTAAGTGAAGAAAGAGTTTCTAATTATTTTGAAATTCAAAAAAGTAATGAACCAGTTTGGCTAACCGAAAAATTAGTTTGGCTGGGAAATATTCCTAAATCAAATGGTTTTGAATTAAAAAAGCCATTTAAAAAAATAAAAATCGGAAGTGAGGAAGTTGATGATTATATGGAAGACGAAATTGCTTTAGCGTATAAAGGTGATAAAGGCTTATTTATTATTAGTGCCTGTTCACACAGAGGGATATGTAATATTATTGAATACGCAAAAAAAGTTTGTAAGGAAGATAGAATATTCGACGTAATAGGCGGATTTCACCTGGTGAACCCTGATAAAGAATTAATAGACAAAACTGTAGAATATTTTTCTGATATCAAACCAACAAATGTACATGCCTGTCATTGTACAGATTTTAAATCAAAAGTAGCATTATCAAAAGCAGTGAATCTTCAAGAAGTAGGAGTTGGTCTTACTTTAGAATATAAATGATTGCCAATCTGTCCTAACCTCGGAGGTTGAGACACGGGTGGCCACAACCTTCTAATCCCTAATCCCTAACCCCTAATCCCTATTTCTGCTAAACTTATACATTATGAAAGCACGGATAAATAATTTAATTAATGCTACGAAAATAAAATCGACTGAATTTATTAAAAATAATAAAAAACATACTAAGATCTTTATTGGCGTATTTAGTGGATTAGTAATAATCTTTATCTATTTCTTTATTTTCTATAAACTCCCCTCACCTCAAAGTCTGAAAAATTTTAAGGCCACACCACTTTCAACTCACATTTTAGATAGAAACGGAAAACTGCTTTATCAACTCTATCAAAAACAAAAAAGGTCACCGGTAAAGATTGATGAACTGCCAAAATATGTTTATCAGGCTTCAATTTCCATCGAAGATAAAAGCTTCTATCAACATAACGGTATTTCAATTTTCGGAGGAATGCTTCGGGCGATTAAAGACACATTACTCCGCCAACAACTTCAGGGAGGTTCAACAATTACTCAACAGTTAGTTAAGTCAGCACTGCTTATACCTGAAAGAACAGTTCAAAGAAAGATCCGGGAAATTATTTTAGCCATTTGGACCGAAAAAATTTTTACCAAAAACGAAATCCTTGAACTTTACCTAAATCAAATTCCATACGGTGGAGCTGTCTACGGAGTCGAAGAAGCTTCTCAACGTTTTTTTAATAAACCCGCCAAAAAATTGACGCTCGAAGAAGCCGCTTTTCTTGCCGGACTTCCTCAAGCCCCTTCTCAATACTCGCCGTACAACAATCCCGATCTGGCTGTAAAAAGACGCAACGAAGTTCTTAAAGCCATGTTCGAGCAGAAATATATAGACAAAAAAGCTTATGACAAGGCAAAAAAGTCTAAGATTGTTGTCAAGCCATTTGAAGAAAAAATTAAAGCTCCCCACTTTGTTTTTTATATAAAAAATTTGCTTGAACAAAAATATAGTACTCTGGAAATCGAACAGGGCGGATTAAAAGTAACAACAACTCTGGATTTAGATATTCAAACCGAAGCAGAAAAAATACTTAAAGAAGAAATTGAAGATGCCAAAGAATTGGATGTGACCAATGGGGCAGTATTAATCACCCGACCCCCGACTGGGGAAATTTTGGCGATGCTTGGCTCAGTTGATTATTTTGCCACAGGTAGCGGAACGTTTAATGTAACCACTTCTGACCGTCAGCCTGGATCTTCAATTAAGCCAATCAATTATGCAATTGGAATTGAGCGAAAATTAGTAACGGCTGCTACCGTATTTAATGACCAACCGACTTGCTTTTCCGCAGCCGGTCAACCGAAAGGTTATTGCCCTGTCAACTATGACGGTAAATTTCACGGGCCTCAAGCGCTTAGATTTTCTCTTGGAAACTCATTTAACATTCCTGCTGTCAAAATGTTAGCCGTCAACGGAGTAGCTGATTTTGTTGCTTCAGCATCGGCTTTTGGAATCAACAGTTTCAAAGACCCAAAAAACTACGGACTTTCGCTCACTCTTGGTGGTGGAGAAGTAAAGATGATAGAGATGGCCACTGCTTTTTCAAGTTTTGCCAACCGGGGTGTAGTTAAAGAGCTTAACCCTATCCTTAAAATAGAAGACAAGTTTGGAAAAGTTCTTTACAAATATGAGAGTCCAAATTTGATTGTTGATATTAAAAAACCGATAAACTTTCCAAGTTTTTTTTCAATCGGAGGAAAAAAGCCGCTTTCTGAAGAAACTGCTTTTATTATTTCCCACATTTTACTTGATGATAATGCCCGCTCTCAATCTTTTGGTGCCGGTTCACTACTTGTAATACCAGGTCATGCTGTGTCTGTTAAAACAGGAACAACCGATGACAAGCGGGATAACTGGACGATTGGTTATACTCCTAATTTTATGACAACTGTCTGGGTAGGAAATAATGATAATACCCCGATGAATCCTTATCTTGCCTCAGGCGTTACGGGTGCAGCTCCGGTTTGGAATCGGATCATGAGATATATTTTAAAAGGTCAACCAGATCTTTGGCCAATCAAGCCAAGCAATGTTTTAGGTGAACAGGTATGCTGGGATTCCGGGGATATGATGGTAAAAAAAGATGATGGAACGGAAAGCTGTTCGCCACGGTTTGAATATTTTATTAAAGGCACTGAACCACGCGAACCTCACATTTTTAAACAAACAATTGCCGTTACAAAAGATGACAAACTCGCCCCTGCCAATTGGCCCGATGTTGAAATGAAAGAAAAGACTTTGATAAAAGACATGTTTGGTCTCTACTGCGTCGACTGCTCCCACGATAACGTACCATATCAGTATGTGAGGCTATGAAAATAATTGTTAATTTGCTTCATTGTCATTCCCGCGCTTTGCCGGCCGTAGCCTTGTGCGAAGGTTGGGAGGCGGGAATCCAGTCTATAATTTACTTCATTTTAAGCCTTTTTATCTCTTTTTTAATATCCTTTATTATTTCTTTATTTTGTATTTGTGCCTTGATACTAAAAATAACTGCAAAGGCTTTCCCTCCAAACTTACGCCTAAAAGACTTAAAGCTATATTCCATTCTTTCGGAAATAAAGCAATTATCAATTTTAGTTTTGGCAGTTGCAATTTTTATCTGTATCCCAATAGCATTATTACCCACGTAACCTAAATAATCTATGTCTGCAGCAAGTCTATATTTAGGATCAAATTCAATAAATTTTATTTCTGGAATCAATTTTGATAAGTTGTTAATAAACATCGGTGTAAATTATTTTATTAAAATAACTCTTCTGAGAGTACTAGACAACATAGTAATACTTTGCTAGTATTTTAGCAATGAAATATTACGTACTAACAACAGCTAAATTTGCTAAAGAATGTATCGAATTTAAAAAATATGGCTCAACTAATTCAAATTGGTTATCAAACATAGATGTTAATGATATGGTTTTTTTGTCTCAATTTAACTATCAGAGCCAAAATATTTATGGCCCCTTTAAAGTTACTCTACCTTTGTTTTATGACAAAAAAATAATATTCCCGAGTCAAAAATTTTATTACAGAATCAAGATTGAATACGACAAATTACAATATATTGACGAGACTGATCTATATTTAAATGGTATAAATTCTAACAAACGAGATTTTGCTTTTAGATTAATAAGTCTATTACAACAAAACAAACATCTTCATTCAATATGTCTCAATAATCAAGAAGGTGAATATATTTTAAAAACTCTAATCAATTATGGAAATATCTTAATCCCAGAAAATAAAGACTATATTCCTATGTATGACAAATCAAAGGTAGATTTAACTTTTCTTGCAAATAAAAATAAATTACAAAAAAAACCATATTTTTCTTCCGAAAGTGATTTAGAAATAATATTTTCTTGATAATCAGCCATAGAGAAGAACTCCTTCTCTGATTATCAATTTAATAAATTTAGATGTTCCCGAAATATCTATTATATCAACAGGTTTTG
>Ga0208373_1004113_pt1 | contig 13508 bp, 18 predicted proteins | sample RifOxyC2_FD_184036 | JGI IMG/M metagenome (GOLD analysis project Ga0208373, IMG submission 184036) | Soil microbial communities from Rifle, Colorado - Rifle Oxygen_injection C2 (SPAdes) | ecosystem: Environmental > Terrestrial > Deep subsurface > Rock core/Sediment | place: Rifle, Colorado...
CACTACTTCGAAGTTCGTTTGCCATTTTTTTCTCCGATGGTTTTTTAAAGAAGAAAGCAAAAGCTAGCTTTGCTAGCTTTTCAAGAGCATAACCATCACCTGCTCATTTTTTCTTTTTGTAAAGGAATTATAAGAAATCTTGCTTGCTCGGGTATCGATACCAATTCACTGCGGGTTTCAGCTACGCTTCAACCCGCAGGGTTCTTGGCTACCCTCGCTCTAAAAATATGAGGAAACATTCTATTTCATTGATGCTTAACAGCTTTTTTGAGGACTTGGAGTCTGCATTATATACTAAGAGAAGATTAGATGAAAAAAAGAAGTAATCTTACTCTTTCAGTTTTGCGTGAGAGATACTACCTTAAACATAAATGCCCCGAGCGGGATTTGGATGGTATCATAATCCCTGCACAATGCTCCTGATTTTCCTCTTCAGATCAGGGAGTTTCTCGTTAATCACAATCCAAAGCATGTTGAGATCAACTCCAAAGTATTTATGCACAAGAATGTCCCGCGTTCCCGCGATGTTTGTCCAAGGAATAGTTGTATTCGCTTTCTTCAACTCTTCAGAAATGTTCTTTACCGCCTCACCGATAACAGTTATTCTCCTTATGATAGCATCCTGTAGTTCCTGGTTCTCTTCAAGGTCCTCCTTCGATTTACCCCTCATATACTCTTCAACTAAGTCGATGCTTTCGAGAATATGCAAGAGGTATACCCTGTCTTTCATAAAATCACCTTTTGCTGCTTTAGTACATCATCTTTGATCAAATGATGAAGAGATGCGTAAGTCACGACATCTACCTCTTTTTTCAAAAGATCCTTGAGCTCGTATTGAAGCTCAACAAGATCAAAAAGAGATGCGTCTTTGGGAAACTCTACAAGGATATCAATATCGCTGTGGGGGGTCTCCTCTCCTCGTACAACTGAACCAAAAAGCGCTGCCCTTTTTACCCTGTGTTTCTTCAGGATCGGTATGATCTGCTCTTTCAAATGTTCAAGGGTCATACCACCAATAAAGGGTCCACACTATTTAAAAGTAATGCATGCTAACAATCATCAAAGATTTCTGGCACCCACGACGCTCAACGCTCGTGGGAACAACATTCGAATCCAAAAGAAAGGCAATAATGCCCCGAGCGGGATTCGAACCCACGTCGAAGCCTTTCCTTGGAAAGGCACGAAACCGTGTGATCTCGCGTACCTCGAAAGGGCTTCATGATTGGCCGGACTACACCATCGGGGCGCAATCATGAGGGAGAGGGGAGTTGTTTTTAAAGGTTATGGAGAAAAATAGGGAGGAGTATTCGTTATTTCGTTTATTCTAATGTTAACTGGAGAAACAACAATTATGGCAGAAAAACGCTTTTTCTTTGAAAAAGCTCGGCTCAGACACTTCGCCTTTTTCGCCATTGTTGTTTCTCTCTAGAAAAGATTATTTTCCTACTATCTCGTCAATCTTGCCCTTCATGACATGTTTTGGGGCAAAACCGACAATTCGGCCAATTTCCTTTCCCTGCTTCATCACGACAATCGCTGGAATTCCCGTGATTGAATATTTTTGTGCCAATTCGGGGTGGTCTTCAGTGCTGATCTTTGCAAAGATGGCTCTCCCCTCATAGTCCTTTGAGAGATCCTCGAACACTGGAGCCATCATCCTGCATGGCGCACACCACGACGCCCAGAAATCTACTACGACAGGAAGTTTTTCTTTTACGATAGACTTTTCGAAATTTTCTTTTGTTACTATGATTGGCATAAGAACCACCTCGGTTTAGTATGACTGGTGATGTTGATGATTTTATAAATTCATCTGAGTGCTTCAAAAAACTGCTAAAAAACGGCAGTACTTAATCGGATTCACCCAGAAATTTGACATCTTGTGGTGAAGGGGTGATCCTGGGACCGATCCTCTCCACCAGAAATCGGTGAAGGAGATGGTCATAGAGCTCAATTGGCCGATAGTTTACCTGGATGGCAAGCGCCGAGGGATCATCGTTCCTCTCTGTTGCTGCAACATTTGTAAAGGATGTTTGTGATATGGCCGAAAAAAATCTCTGTGCTCGTCTGGCAATCGCCTCTTGCATAGACCTGTCATACCCAAGACCTGTTCCTGCAAAATCAAAGGAGAGGTGCATCTCAGCTGGTGATTCTACCGCTTGGAACAGAATTGTTCCAGAGACATGCGCGTCATATTCAGGAAGAGCACGTTTCAATCCGCGAAACCCTTCACTGCCATCTTTGGACTGTGGCGAGTATTTGCCACGCAGGGTCGTGATATGGCAAGGAACAGCCCGGCCAAAAATATCCTTTGCGATCTGCAGGATAGGCGATGCAACCTGGGTCCTGTCAGAACTAAAACAGACGAAGGGAGAACCGTAGTAGGGGCCTTTATCTCCGATCCGATCGACATAGGTCTGGATGCTCCCATCATCACCTTTCACATCACCAGTCATTACAACAAATCTTGCATTATGTCCATGACGCAATAATCCTTCCCTTTCAACAACAGATGCACCTTCGATAAGGCAGTCTATTGATGAGAATGGCCAGGGAACAGGAGAATCAGTATGAAAAAAAGGAATTTTTTGACCAGCGACAATGATAAATTCTCCTCTCTTGCAGTATTCTTTCTTTGCCCGGGACGGGGTTGATCCAAAAGAGGCGTTATATTCATCAATTATTTGGGTGAGTGCACGAGTGTCTGCAATCGCTGCTACATTCACTTGACATTCCCTTTGCACGAGATAGAGCAGGTACTGGTTTACCCGCCCAAATCCATTCAATGCTATGTCCATGATAATTTGATCCAGCAATCTCGGTTAAAAAGATTCGTATAATGATACAATAGTTTTAAAGAAGAGAGATTTGGTATTCTGAAAAAAAATAAATAACAAAGGCAACACCACCATTGGCAGGCAGACCGGTTTCCTTTCGCAAACCTTCGTTCAGAGCCTTCGCGATCTGTGCCAGTGGTGTTGCCCCACTAAAAATAAATGTGCCCAAGAGGATTTGTGCACAGACACAAAGAAACAAAGTTTCTTGTGCGAAGAAAAGCTAAGCTTTTCTTTTGAATCAAAGATTCCTGTCACCCTTAACAGAGAACAACGTTCAAATCCCACAGAAAATAAATGGGCCCAAGGGGATTTGAACCCCCGACCACCTGCTCTCCTCGGAAGCGTTGCCATATAAGACAGGCGCTCCACCAGACTAAGCTATGGGCCCTTATCTAGGAAAAAAAGGTATTTGTTTAAGAAATTGTTGGTCATGCGCCGGCCGGGACTTTCATGCTGACGCATTCGGCCGTTGCCTCCTCGCCAACTATTTGAACCCGGGTCACAGCCTCTTTACAAAGTAAAGCTTGAAAAGTGAAGCTTTTCATTGTGGCAAGGCCGTATCTTAACCACTGGACTACCGGCGCATTATAGGAACTGAATTAGAAGCGATTTAAAAAATTAACCATTCAATGATGGGATGCATTAACCTGATATCCTTTTTGGGCAAAATATTCACCAAGAGAGACTGTATCTTCCGGTTCCCTACCTGGAAAATACCGATTCCAGTGGGAAACCTTTGAGATAGAACCATTATTCCCCACCCTTGTCCGAAGAGACAGTAAGGTCTCGACATGGTCCTGACCGGATCCATTCGATGTTTCCACAATCAACTCAAAAAGGTCTTTGACAGATTCTCTTGCATCAGGGATGAGAAGAGGGTCTGAAGAGTTATGAAAGACAAGAACGCCCTGCTCCCTATACTTTGCAGCAGTTCTCTCCTCTTCTGTCTGAACTGGCATACCTCTTTGAAGATAAAGATCATGTGGGAAAATGTGTTGGGGCGGGTGGAGCACGGCCTTGCCAAGGTCACTTGCCAGAGCAATCCCTCGCTCTGTTGCGGCTTCCTTTAAACGGTTGTATGGATGCATTTTTTCCCTCCTCTTTTTATAGGAAGGCATAGTATAAGATACTTCTTCTCGATTATTTTAAGAATAGTGAGATATTGAACAATAAATTAATGAAATTTTAAAATATAGAAGATAAAATGGGCCTAGTCGGATTTGTCCTCAAAAATGAAAATACATTTTTGGGACCCAATCGCTCAAGCTCATGGGAACCGACGACCTTCGCCGTGTAAAGGCGACGCAAGACGAGCAATGCTCGTCTGCGCAGGAAATGGGCCCAGCCGGATTTGAACCGACGACCTTCGCCGTGTAAAGGCGACGTCATAGCCACTAGACTATGGGCCCATACTATTTCCCCGTGTCATAGTCGAGCTAGACCACGGGCCCACATTAAAACGTGTGAATGGTCTTTGTTTTTAAAAGTATCCTGAAGCAGGTATTGTCAAGTTACGTGCCAACGCATAAATTTGTCTTTTTCTTAAGAACTATTCGAACGGCAGCAAAAAAAAGCGTCGCAGCTGCGCTGCCGTCCGGAGGACTGAGAAAATGATTTATTGCGAAGACACAAAGCAAGTTTTGTCTTGGCACATCAGCAAAAAGTGTCTTTTCAAACATGCCAAAAAACTTTTTGAAAAAGCAATCGAAGTTGCACAAATAAGACCTAAAAAAATCATAACAGACGGTTTATATCAGTATGCGGCAGCAATCAAAAAGACAATTGGTTGGAACTGGAAAGTACATCTGAAGCAAAGGTTTTTTATATCTTCAGGGTCTTTAAAAAACACATGGATGAAAAACTCATGGACATTGTGTTCAACGAGGATGAAGTGAACTGGAAGACAATGCTCCTTGACCTTGTGAAGAACGAAGAGATGGACCCTTGGGACATCGATATCAAACAAATCGCTGAAAAGTTCTTCGAGAAACTCAAAGCATACAAGGAGATGAATTTCCGGATGTCTGGCAAGGTGCTGCTTGTCGCGGCCATCATGCTCAGGCTCAAATCATACAAGTTCATTGACAGCGACATCATGGAACTCGACAAGATCATCGCTGGTGAGCAGGTCAATGAAGAAGGGTTCTATGACGATCTTGAGACTGGATATTACAATCCTGACAGAAGACTGACACCAGAAGAAGCATACCGGCTTGTGCCAAAGATGCCCCAGCCGCGCAAGCGGAAGGTTTCCATCTACGATCTTGTTGATGCACTCAATAAGGCATTAGAAGTAAAAAAAAGAAGGGTCATGGCAAAGATTCCTGACCTCAATGTCGTCGCCCCACGGAAATCAGTCGACATGAGCCAGGTCATCAGGGAGGTGTACACAACCATCGGCAGGCTGTTCAAGACCCATGACAAGATCATGTTCTCGCAGCTGGTCCCCTCAAACGAACGGGATGATAAAATCATGACATTCATCCCATTATTGCACCTCACCAACCAGCGAAAGATCGACCTTGACCAAAAAGAGCACTTTGGTGAGATAGAGATCTTCCTTGCAACAAAAAAAGAAGTTGACCGGGAACTTGCGGGCTGAAGATTACCCAAGGTTTTTAAAGCCTGTTTCATTTCTCTTCACCATGACCCAGGAAGAAGCACAGCAAAAATACATGGAGCTGCAAATGATCGAGCAGCACCTCAAGGAGCTCCAGGAACAATTAGAATCGCTCCAGCAACAGGAAAAGAGCCTCGCTGAAGTAAAGCATGCGCTCAGTGAATATGCTCTTGTCAAAGAAAACACTCCTGTCTTCCTCTCGCTTGCCCCGGGCATCTATGTAAAAGGAAAAGTCGAGCAGACACAGGAGTTCATTGTCAATGTGGGCAGCGATGTGATGATCAAAAAGGATGCCGCCGGCATCGAAGAGCTCATCGGCAACCAACAACGACAGATGCAGGAGGCCAAAGAAAAAATCCATGAAATGCTTGAGTTTCTCTTCATGCAAGCAACTAGGTACCAATCAGACCTGAAAGAGCTCATCGAAGATGTTTAAGTTTCTCAAAGACAAGCTAAAAAGCGCAATCTCCATCTTTTCTAAAAAGGTAGAAGACGAGGGAAAGGTCGTTGAAGAGCCAGCCCCTGCTGAAGAGAAAAAAGCTGATGCGCTACTCGCCCCTGTAAAACATAAAGAAGAAAAGAAACAGACTCCTGAAAAGAAAACTGAAGAGAAAAAAGCACTGTCCCCGCCAAAAAAGAAAGAAGAGAAAAAGCACATCCCTATTGATAAAAAGACAATCATTAAAGAGGAAGAACAACAGGGAATCGAAGAAGAGACACCAAAGGCAGCTGCCAAAAAAGAAACGGGCGCGAAAGCAGAGGCAGCTGCAAAAGAAGGAAGGGACGAACCTGAAATTGCCGTCAGAGAAACACCAAAAAATGCTGTTGATGAAACAAAACAGGAACAGGAAATAATTCCTAAAGAAGAGATACTAGCTGAACCTGAGGCAATTGTCAAAGAAATAAAGATTCCAGAAAGAATTGAAGAAAAAAAAGAAGCCAAGGAAGAACCAAAACAATCATTTTTCTCAAAAATCTTCAAGAAAAAACCAGAACAGTCAATACAAGAAGAAAAGGTACAAGAAGAAAAAGACATTGCTCCTGAAAAAGCGAAATTGGAAGATAAGGGGATCTTTGCAAAGATTGGCGAGAAGATTTCTAAAAGGACAATTACTGCGGAACAATTCGAGTCCCTGTTCTTTGACCTTGAGATTGCCATGCTGGAAAACAATGTCGCTGTTGAAGTCATCGAGAAAATCAAAAAGGACTTATCTAAGGATCTTGTCAATGTGCCAATCGCCCGAAACCAGATCGACAGGACGATCCTTCATTCACTCAAAACATCCATCGAAGGCCTGTTTACGACAGAAAACATCAATATCCTTGCAGAGCAAAAAAGGCCGTATGTCATCTGCTTTTTTGGGATCAACGGCGCTGGAAAGACAACGAGCATCGCTAAAATCACCAGATTACTGCAGAAGAACAACTACAAGGTCGTGCTTGCGGCATCTGATACCTTTCGCGCCGCCGCAATCGACCAATTGCAGCACCATGCCGATGCACTGAAAGTAAAACTGGTAAAACATGATTATGGCGCGGATCCAGCAGCCGTCGCGTATGATGCGATCCAGTATGCGAAAGCTCATGGCATTGATTTTGTTCTTATTGATACAGCTGGACGGCTGCATTCCAATGCAAACCTTCGGGACGAGCTCAAAAAGATCATCCGCGTGGCAGCACCAGATCTAAAGCTGTTTGTTGGAGAGTCAATATCAGGGAATGATTGTGTAGAGCAGGTAAAACAGTTCCATGAGAGTGTCGGGATCGACGGGATGATATTATCTAAAGCTGATATTGATGAGAAAGGAGGGGCAGCTGTGTCTGTGAGCTACATTACTGGCAAGCCGATCCTCTATTTTGGGACAGGGCAGGGATATGACGACCTGACACCATTTTCTAAAGAGTTTGTGATGAAGAATTTAGGGTTGGAAGCGTAGCAACATTACTCAATATCCCCTGTAAGCCTTCGCTGGCTTCTTGAGTTGATCAGACGTGCCTCTACTGCTTGTCTTGTCGTGATTTGGCCATACGCAAAAGGACCGACAAGACCTGCCAGCCCGACTTCGAACTCCTCACGAGGGATGCCTTCCCCAACAGAAGAATAGTCATCCATCCTCACAGGTTTTCCATCCCAAAAGAAAGGTTCATCTTTTAATGCCACAAGAGCATCAATTCTCCTGGTGCGTACAGAGTCAAGAATTGGATGATACCTGCCATTCATACCATCGCAAGGAGGAACGAGAGGGTATTGTTCTCTCCTGATCCTGATCCGGGGAGAAAGCCTTTGCTCATCCTTCCATGCAAGGTATGCATTGAGCAGATATTTTGTTGCTGCCTGCTCATCAGACAGCTCAATTGTGCGAACCCTCTGCCTATCTTTGAGGTTCATTATCCCTATCACGTATAGCACGTCTGCCATTTTTTTATCACTATGGCCGAGTAATAATAACTCGTATATATATTTTTCATCAGTAGTATATGAGAACCCTATAGATTCTGAAAAAGCCACCCAGCTCTTATTTTTTTTCCTCAAAGAATTCAATCTTGTTCTGGAAGTACACCCCTTTTTCCAGCTTTACCGGCCGCCAATCATCAATGACAAGAGCTGCTCCCAGCCATTCGGCGAGCTCTTCTGGGTTGCCGATCGTCGCAGAAAGGCCAACTATCTGCAGATGGGGAAGAATCTGACGAAGGAGGGTGATGAGGACTTCGAGCGTTGGACCCCTCCCTGGATCATTCAACAAATGGATCTCATCGATGACAAGGACTTTTACCTCATGGATCCAGGGGACATGATGGCGAAGGAGGCTGTCTAGTTTTTCCGAGGTAGCAATGATTAGGTCTTTATCGACCAAGTTTGGCTCTTTACTGTCCAGTTGACCAATGGAGATCCCAATCCTGATGAGATGGCCAAACCTGTCCTGAAAATCCCCATATTTTTCGCTTGCCAACGCCTTTAACGGAACAACATACAACGCTTTTCCTTTGTCTTGGAGGATTGATGAGAGCATGGCAAGGACTGCAATGTTTGTTTTCCCAGAAGCTGTTGGTGTGCAGACCAGGACAGACTTTTTTTCCAAAAGACCTGCCTGTACTGCCTTCTCTTGCGCTGGACGAAGATCAACAATATCTTTCTTCAAAGCGACCATGAGCTGCTCTGGAATCTTTCCCTCCAACGCTGATAGCATCATGATCTTGAGAATTGTCACGAGTTTAAAATGGTTGTGCACAGCAACCTTTTTATACAATGATACCACCCGATGCGATCATGAGATGGATTATCCTTGCGGCCTTGGCTCTCCTGCTGCTTGCTGGGTGCGGAAAAGCGGAGTTTACTTCCAGCTATGCAGACTGCCAAGGACTAGATGACCAAAAGAGTACAGATGGATGCATCATGCAGCAATCGATCGACTCAAACAACCCGGCGACATGCGCAGAAATTGTCACGCCACTCATCAAAGATCTTTGCACCTCTGAGATAGCAATACAACAGAATGACCTTGCCAGCTGCCATGCTATTGGCACAGAAAAAGTGAAAGGAAACTGCATTGAAAAGCTTGCGAAAAAGCAGAACAACAGCAATCTCTGCCCAACTATCGCTGATGGGAACTGGCGAGACATCTGTTTCATGGACCTTGGAATAGTCCAACTAGATATCAGGCATTGTGTGGAGATTGTCAACCCGCACGAGAGTGACACCTGCTATTTTGAGATTGCGAAAGCAACAAACAGCTCAGCCCTCTGCCATAAACTCTTTTCCGTTGAGAAGGCAGACGAATGCTTTGGCTCAATAGCACTCTTGACAGAGGACCAGAGCGCATGCCTTGGTATCTCCAATCAAGGTAAAGCCCAGGTCTGCATCCTAAAAATCGCTGTCGGCAAAGGCAATATCTTGCTCTGCGAAAACATAGATGAAGAATACCTGAGAAACAGCTGTTATTTCAACATTGCCATACGGGCAGATGAACCTGAAGTGTGCAATGGCATCACCAATACAACGATCCAGAAACAATGTATAAATGAACTAGAACGGATAAATGCTAACTCCCAGAACACCTCTTTAGCAGAGGCATGATCTTTGTCCCCTGCAGCACCCCTAAGCTTCCCTTTTTTGCATTTTTCTCAGTAAAACGACCAAGCCCGTCACTTTTTCCGGTGATGAGCAACGGGACAGGATCATCAGAATGCCCTCCAATCGTGCACGGGGTGCTATGGTCTGCTGTGACTGCTATTACCACCTGCTGAAGGTCTAGTTTTTTGAGAATATTGCCAAAAAAGTATTTATCGATAAGCTCGACATTCTTTGCCTTCCCTCTGGCGTTTGCGTCATGGCCAAAGATATCCGGGCCTTTGATATGGATATAGAGCCCATCATTGCTTTTCAGCGAAGGGAGAACCTTCTTTGCCCACGCCTCATACTGCTTTTTGGGGTTGCCTGCATCCAACTCGACCTTAATTACGCCCAGCGACAACATCTTTGCAATGCCAAGCTCCACTGGCATCTCGACAAAACATCCCATTCGCATGTCAAACTTCTCCTTGAACGATGGCAGGGCTGGAGGAAGCATGCCTGCACCCCTACATAGGATGACAGTTGCTGGAAGGTTTTTTTGGCGCTTTCGTTTGCTGTTTATTGCTGCATTTCGCATGACTGCAGTGCTTTTCTCGACAAATTCGTTGATGAGCTTTGCTGCCAGATCAGCTGCCTTATCACCTTTCTTAATCGCTTTTGCCTTCAGCACGGTCATTGGGAATTTTGTGAGCGCAAGGCTCAAATAGCCTTTTCTCTTATATGCTGGATCAGTATTTGTTATCTGGTCGGAGAGCCTGTGTTTTTTATTGCCAATAACAAGAACGCAGCGGTGAGCGACTGTTGCCTTGAACCTGAAATATGATCCTGCCACTGAGGTGAGCTTGACTTTTTTGTTGATCTCTTTTTCGAGCAGTTTTGCCTGCGGTGTTGTGAGAGAGCGTGCAACCCGGCGATCGACAAGGTTCCAGCCAGTCTCTTCTAACGTCGCAAAATTTGCCCTGATTGCAACATCATTCTTCCCAACAGCAAGACCAGAGCCGAATGCTTCAACTGGCCCTCTTCCTGTGTAATACTCATGGACATCATACCCAAGGATTGAGAGGACTGCCTCATCGGATTCTGGAGCAATGCTTTTTTTTACCGTGTAGACAGAGCCCATCCTAGATTTTTTTGCGAGAGAATCCAAATTTGGCGTCTTTGCAAATTCAAGCGGTGTCTTTTTTCCAAGAGAAGGATTTGGAAGATCACCAACACCATCGAGCACGACATAGACTATCTTCTTCATCTTTTCCCCCCATATACCGCCTTTTTTCCCAGCTGCTCCTCAATCCTTATTAGCTGGTTGTATTTTGCCACGCGCTCTGACCTGCAGGGCGCACCAGATTTTAGCTGGCCACATCCAAGCCCGACAACGAGGTCTGCAATAAAGCTGTCCTCAGTCTCTCCAGAACGATGCGAGACCATAACATTCCATCCATGTCCCTTGCACATCGCAGCTGCCTGCAATGATTCAGTCACCGTGCCGATCTGGTTTACCTTCAGGAGGAGGGCTGTTGCGGACTTTTGGGTGATTGCCCTTTGCAGCCTCTCAGGGTTTGTGACAGTGAGGTCATCACCTACAATCTGAACTTTTTTTCCGATGGATTTTGTTAACACATAGAAGCTTTCCCAATCATCCTCTGAAAAAGGGTCCTCGATTGAAATAATTGGATAGGTTTTTACTAGGTATTTGTAGATGTCTGCCAGCTCTAAGGAATCAACATCTTTTCCCTGGAGGTTATAGCATTTCTTCTTTTCAACATAAAACTCCGAAGCTGCAGCGTCCATTGCGATCTTGATCTTGCCGGCGAATCCAGCTTTTTTGATGGCTTCAACGAGGAGTTTTAATGGCTCTTCAATATGATCCAATGGAGGGGCAAAGCCGCCTTCATCACCAACATTGATTGCATTCTTGCCATATTTTTCCTGGATGATGCCTTTTAGCGTGTGGTAGGTTTCTGCACCCATCCGGAGGGCTTCAGCAAACGTTTTTGCCCCGAGCGGAGCAATCATATATTCCTGGACATCGAGCTTGTTGCCTGCATGCCTGCCACCATTGATGACGTTGAAGAAAGGAACAGGAAGAACGGGACGGGGGGGCTCTGCCAGTCCTGCAATATGGAGGTATAATGGCTTATCCCTTGCAAGCGCGCCTGCCCTGCAGACGGCAAGCGAGACGCCAAGGATCGCATTAGCCCCCAGCTTGCTCTTGTTTTTTGTGCCATCCTTCTTGATCATAAGCTCATCGATACTCTTTTGTTCTGCTGGATCTTTTCCTTTGATGAGAGGGGCGATGATGGTGTTGATGTTTTTTACTGCTTTTAGAACACCTCTTCCATTGTATCGTTTTCCACCATCCCGAAGCTCTAATGCCTCATGGATACCGGTAGACGCACCAGAAGGCACCATTGCCACCACATAGCCATCAGTTGAGGTGAGTTCTACTTCAACTGTTGGATTGCCTCTAGAATCAAGGATTTCCCTTGCATGAACAGAACGAATCTTTGCCATTATGATCACCCTTTTTTTATTTCGCCTTACTGCTTTTTCTGGTCATTTCTGTGATTAATAAATGTTTTGCTTTGATCAGTGTTCGCTCTTTATGCCAAAAGTTATAAACCAGAAACATTACTTTGATTCGTGAATACCTATGCTTGACTTTGCATGCAAACAATTTTCCCTGAAAGACGTCATAAAATGTGCTCTTGGCCTGACAAAAGCAGACCAGAAACTGCTGGATTATTTTATGGAGCATGATGAAGAGTGGGAAACAACTGAGAATCTTGCAAAAACATTACGGGTCAATCAAAGCACGGTGCAGCGGTCGGTGAAGAAACTTTTTGAGAAAGGGATCATCGCCCGAAAGCAGCAAAACCTGGATGGCGGAGGGTATATTTACCTGTATTGGCTGCATGAACGCAGGATTGTTAGAAAAGTAATCATGGAAACTGTCGAATCATGGAAAGGGCGAGTTGAGAAGGAATTAAAGAAATGGTGATGAATTGCCTGGAGCCGCGACAACGTACACAAATCCTTCATGCTTTCCTGGACGGTCATAGTCCCTCACACAGGTAAAGGATCTTGCAATTGGGATGAATCCGGCTGCCTCAACAAGGGCCTGGAACTGCTCTGATGTATAATACCACCTCATGATGGCAGGTGCTTTCTCCCCGATACCCTCATCGGTGTGAAGATAGCCATGGATGAACGGATCTTTTTCGTGAAAAGGTTTCCAGAATACTGGAAGAGACCTGACATCAAAGGAAGCATCAGGAGTGGAACCTTCTGCTTGAAATTCCTCATACCACGATGCCTGCCTTGTCTTAGTTGCTACTGCGAGAAGCCCTTCAGTCTTTAGAAGATGGCGCAGAGAGAAAAGAGTCCAAGCAAGCTTGTCTGGGCGCTGATAATGAAGAGAAGAGCAGCCATAAAGAGCGAGAAGTGATGATCCTGGAAGATCTGACAACTCGTTATAGTCTCCTCTGAGATCTAACCTCTCAGCCAGGCCTTGCTCTTCAAATGCCTGCCTCGTCTTTTGCCTTGCAGTCTCAGAAATATCACAGGCAATGATATCAAGAGGAGCATATCCTGGCTCTGTCGCTCTTAATGCTTCGCCATGTTGGGCAAAAAACAATGAGTCCCTTCCGTTACCACAACCAAGCTCCGCCAAACGATTATTGCCATTCAGTGCATAGCGAAGATGCTTATGCCAGAATATCATGGCAGAAAAGGTTGCATATCTTGAATTCATGAACATGTACCTTCCATCTCGCCATCTTGACTCATATCCCCGCTGTAATTCAGTTGGCACGACCATCCTTGATGACGCTCAAATATCCTTTTTTAAGGTTCTTGAGGGGAATATTCTTAGAAGAATGGATAGGATGATGTGAATATTTTCAGCAGTGCTCCTCCACAGCAGTTTATTTCTTCTTTTGCTGATCGAACATTTGCATCATGCTCAGACGATTCCCCTCAG
>Ga0208373_1004122_pt1 | contig 13481 bp, 13 predicted proteins | sample RifOxyC2_FD_184036 | JGI IMG/M metagenome (GOLD analysis project Ga0208373, IMG submission 184036) | Soil microbial communities from Rifle, Colorado - Rifle Oxygen_injection C2 (SPAdes) | ecosystem: Environmental > Terrestrial > Deep subsurface > Rock core/Sediment | place: Rifle, Colorado...
TTACATCATCGAAGTCGATGAAGACATCGATGACGACCACTTTAAGTTGCTCCCCCAGGAGGCGGACGACGCCAACTGGGAACCCTACATAGTGACGTTGGAAAAGTCGGAGGAGTCGGACGAGGTCCCGACTTACGAAGAGAGGTGCCGCCAGCTCCAGAAGTATGTCAACCTCCGCGGCAAAGGTCGTCTGCGTGTGCCGCAGGATGTGCGGCCCGGCTTCGAATGGTTGGTGGCCAATCACAAAAAGATGATGGAGCCGCCGTGGGTGCGGGTGATGTTCCCCCCGTGCAAAATCACCGATCAGTTTGGTCGGGAATGCTTTCTCGTTGCGCAGACGCACTCCAATCCCGACATCGCCGATGGAGGAGTGATCTTGTTTCTGAAACCGGTGTACCATACGGACACCAACTTCGACGGCCAGCCGGAGGATATCCACTGGATCGTCCTGCGCCGGAAAAAATAAAAATAGTCGTTCCGTTCATTTCGGCCCCGCCACGCGCAAGCGTTGGTGTGGGCCTTTTTTGTTTTCTCAAAAATCCAAAAATGTGCTATACTATATTTTGTATGTCGCTCCTCATCTTACAGCGATTATTTTTGGAAGCGGTTTTGGATATTATTTACTTTCCGCTTTGGTGGTACACCGGTGGCGCGCTTCACGCCTTGCGGTGGTGTTTTGATTTACTCCGGTCCGGCAACGATACGCTCGCGCCCGGTTTGTGGCTCGCCAATATTTTCACTCCTATGTATGGTCAGTCTGATTGGCAGGGGCGCATTATTAGTTTTATCATGCGCGCTATCCAGGTGCTCGCGCGCGGACTTGCCTTGATTGTTTGGCTTGCAGTTTGTGTGTTGCTGTTTTTCTTATGGCTAATTTTTCCGGTTGTGATCGTCTGGGGTTGGTGGAATAGTTTTTTATTAAAATAGCAGATGTTTCGGCGCGCTCAACATGACAAGTAAATAATTTATGATGTTTGAGAAAAAACCACCGCTACCAATTTCCGTTTGTCCGACCTGTAGAGGTATGGGGATGATTGGGTTTGGTAAATGTCGCTCTTGTCGTGGCATGGCCATGGGGTACATTATCCGCAACAAATTTTTATATTGGGGATACGCCATCACCAGTTATCATCTGCGTTTGGAACACGGCCGTCGGATTTTCAATCGCATCAGACTGGCCACCGTTTTACTGCTCGGCCTCAATTTTTGGTTTTGGGTAGCCTGGGCCGGATACAAAAATAAATATTTGGAGATTTTTGCCAGTGAAGGCGTGAAAAGTTTTGGTAAAATTATCACCACCGGCGGCAATGGGTTTCTGTTTTTTGCCGGCATTATTTGTTTTAGTTATTTATTTTATCGCTCTCTCGTCGAACGCGAACATCAGGCCGAAGTGGAGCGCCACGACTACGAACATGTCGTCAAAGAGGGTGATCAAGGCGCTCTGATCGACTGGTCGCGCGTGCCCAAAATTCCGCGTAAACAAAAAATTAACATCGCCGATACTTTTACCGATGAGGCGCGACGCGCGCTCGGCGCGGCTTATCGGGTAGCGGAAAAAAACAAACAAGCGGTTGTTTCCGCCAAACACATTTTCCATGCTCTACTTTCGTTCAATCGGATCAGTAATATTTTTATTCGGCTCGGTATTCCAGTCGCGGAGGTGCAAAAGAAATTGAATCCGATACTTTATACCGGGGTGGCGGACAATACCCATCTCGCGCCGGTTGTGGGCACCGATTTTCTGCAAACTTTGTTTTCCGCCTATGAGGTTGGTTATGAAGCGCATCAAGAGTATATCAGCGTGACGGAACTTTTGGTCGCGGTCGTGCGCGAGTCGGAGGAGATTCAAGATTTGCTTTATGATTTCAATGTCAATAAAGAAAAATTGGCGAACGTGGTGGAATGGGCGCGTATTCGCGAGCGGCTTTATCGGCAGTACCAAAAGTTTCGACGCGCGGCGGGCAAACGCAGTACGCACGGTATGGATCGGGCGATGACCGCTGTGGCCACACCGTATCTCAATCATTTTAGCGACGACCTTACTCTAGCGGCTCAGTTCGGGTATTTGGAAACTTGCGTGGCGCGCGATCTGGAAATTGACGAAATCTTTCGCGTGATCGAGGGTGGACAGTCCAATGTGATACTAGTCGGCGAGCATGGTGTGGGTAAAAAAACCATTGTCGAGGGTATCGCGCAAAAAATGGTGGAGGATGATGTGCCGAGTAGGATAAAAGATAAGCGTTTGGTGCGGCTGTCGGTGTCATCACTGCTTGCCGGTACAACTCCGTCGGGCGCGGTGGAGCGGCTCATCCGTATGCTCAACGAAATTGCGCGCGCGCGTAATATTGTTTTGTTTATCCATAATATACATGAGTTGATCGGGGTGTCGGCCGGTGGAGAAAAAAGTCTCGATGTGGCCGGGACACTTTCCGAATATTTGAGTAAAAGTGGGTTTTTCACGATTGCTACTACGACCACGGATGATTTTTCCCAAGCGATAGTGGATTCGAATTTGTCGAACGTATTTACCAAAGTAGAAGTACGCGAAATGGAGCAGGATCAGGCGATCCAGGCGGTGGAATCGAAAATTGGCACGCTGGAATACAAACAAAACGTCTTTTTTTCGTATGACGCGATTGAACGGGCGGTACAGTTGGCTGGAAGATTTTTGCATGAGGCGGTGTTGCCTGGGAGCGCTGTCGAGGTCGCGACCGAGGCGGCCAGTCTGGCGCATAGTACGAAGGGTGCCAATACTCTGGTGACGGCCGAAGAAGTGTCCAAAGTTGTTTCGGCGAAAACCCATATTCCCATGACCACAGTGTCGGCCGATGAGACTACCAAACTTTTGAAACTGGAAGAAGAAATGCACAAACGCGTGATCGGCCAAGAGGAGGCGGTGGATCTGGTAGCCAATGCCTTGCGTCGGGCGCGCACGGAGATGCGTTCGACTACTCGGCCGATCGCAAACTTTTTATTTTTGGGTCCGACCGGTGTGGGCAAAACCGAACTAGCGAAAACTATCGCCGAGGTATATTTTGGCGGCGAGGACAAAATTATTCGTCTGGATATGAGCGAGTATCAAGACAAGGCGAGTATTTATCGCTTGCTCGGCGCGCCCGGAGAAAAAGGGACAGGAATTCTCACCGAGGCGGTGCGACGCAATCCGTTTGCTTTGGTACTACTCGACGAGATTGAAAAAGCGGACAAAGATGTGTTGAATTTGTTTTTGCAAGTGATGGATGATGGGCGGCTGACGGATAGTTCCGGTCGCATGGTAGATTTTACCGACGTAATTTTGATTGCTACCTCGAACGCCGGTACGACTTATGTGGCGGAACAAATGCGCGCGGGGCTCGCGAGTGATCTGATCAAAGATCGATTGTTGCACGGCGAACTCGGTCAATATTTTCGTCCGGAATTTTTGAATCGGTTTGATGGGATTGTTTTGTTCAAGGCGTTGAGTCGAGAGGATATCAAACAAGTGGCGGCGCTGATGATGAAACGGATTGCGCGTGATCTCGAGGCCAAAGGGATGGGGTTGGAAGTTTTACCCGAGGCGCTCGAATTTTTGGCCGATGTTGGATTTGATCCGGAGTTTGGCGCGCGGCCGATGCGGCGGGCTCTCCAAGAGCGGGTGGAAAATAAATTGGCGCAATTACTGTTATCTGGTAAACTGAAACGACGCGATACGGTGGTACTCGGCGCGGGCGGGGAGTTGAGTGTAAAATAATTATGGTTTTAGATTATTTTCAAAAATTAAAATCTGCCATCAAAGGCAGAGCTGTTGTATATATTGACGCGGCGAATTTAGAGCGTTCGGTGCAATCGTTTTTTGTTAATCCAAAAGAAATTCCCGAGGATTTTAAAAAATATTTTCCCGATCAATTATGTTGGCGAGTTGATTATGAAAAGTTTAAGAAATTTTTTAGTGAAGTTTGTGATTTGAAAGAAATTAAATTTTACTCACCGGATTTTCAAACTGATTCACATCGTAAATTTTTTTGGTTTTTAAAAAAGATATTAAAGATCAAACTGTCCACCAAGCCGCTTAAAGAATATTCTGATCACACCATTGATCATCCGCATCGAAAGGCTAATTTTGACGTAGAAATAGCTGTCGACGCGACCTTTGGTCTAAATGATTACGACACCCTGATTTTATTTTCCGGCGATTGTGATTTTGAATATTTATTAAAATTTCTTCGCGGCCACAGCAAACAGGCGATCGTTTTTTCTCGTTCCGGTCACGTGGCCAAAGAACTCATACCGGCTTGTAGTCATTATTTTGATTTGGTGGATTTTCGTCAGGAAGTGTTGAAAATTGATATTAAAAAGCAAAAGATCCCGCCTTTCAGCGAGACCCGCAGTTGATCTCAAATGGCACTACTACCATTTGTATTCTTATGATACAATAATTCGGGATAGTTGTCAAGTTTGTTCCCCACAGGTATTTGATGTTAGGTTTTGGTAGTACTCGGCGCGGGCGCGGAGTTGAGTGTAAAATAAATATGTATTTTCTCGGCGCAATAATTTTATCCGTGATTTTTACTTTAGTAGTCAAACATCTGGCTACTAAATTTAGTATTGTCGATCGCCCGACGATGCCGCGCAAAAAACACAAAAAAGCGATGCCACTCCTCGGTGGGGTGGCGATTTGGGCGGCGTTTTGGGTAGTGACAGCGATATTGGTTTTTGGCACGGATTTGGTCGGTAAAAATTTATCGCTCGCGAAATTATTTTGGGTATTTATCGGAAGTACGATTTTGATCATTGTTGGGGTTTTGGACGACAAATTTTCTCTCAATCCGAAATTGCGTTTGGTTTTCACCGCGTTCGCGGTGCTCGTCGCGTTGGCGGGTGGGGTGGGGATAGAAAAAATTACCAACCCCTTTGGTGGTATTTGGTATTTGGATTTTTGGCAAATTGGCCTCGGCGCGCTCGGGACGATTTTGGTATTTGCTGATATCATCGTATTTCTCTGGATTTTGGGCATGACCTATACCACCAAAATTTTGGACGGTCTCGATGGGCTTACGACCGGTATTTCCGCTATCGGTGCCTTGATGATATTTTTTATCGCTTCCGGTACGCGTTGGCATCAGGCGGATGTCGCGCTCGTGGCTTTGGTGTTTGCCGGAGCGTGTCTGGGGTTTTTGCTTTTCAATTTCAATCCGGCTAAAATATTTCTAGGGGAGAGTGGTAGTTTGTTTTTGGGATATATGCTCGGGGTACTCTCGGTGATCTCGGGTGGAAAATTTGCTACCGCCCTTCTCGTGATGGCCGTGCCGATTCTTGATCTCGGGTATGTAATAGTCGCTCGTCTGCATGCGGGCAAAGCTATTGCCGCCGGCGATCGTTCGCATTTGCATTTTCGATTAGTCGATGCCAGTTGGAGCCAGCGACGTACGGTTTTGTTTTTATATGCGATCGCGATTTTATTCGGTCTCACTACTTTGTTTTTTCAAAGTCAAGAAAAAATTATTATTTTACTCGCTTTGGTTGCCCTCACACTCGTGTTCGAGCGGGTGGTGACCGCGTGGAAAAAGTAATGTATAAATGTATGTTTTTTAAGAAAAAAGAAAAAACTGAAATTAAAAAATGGCATTGGTGGGCTTTTGGAATTATTATTTTACTGACTATCGCAGTTAATTTGTATGCGTATTATTGGCCGCAAGCGCACATGCAGATCGCGGGACGAGAGATCAAAGTGTTGGTGGCTGATACTGATAAGCATCGTTTGAAGGGCATGGGTGGACATGGTGATTTTGGTACTGCGGGCGGTTTACTTTTTGCTTTTCCACATTTTGGTATCCACACAATGGTGATGCGTGACATGAAAATTCCGTTAGATATGGTGTGGATTGTGACGGCGCCTGATAATGATGGGTGTTGGGCCGGATCGTGGTTTCGGCAGCTTTTTTTTGGCATTCGGCCGGTTTGTAAGGGGGTAGTGGTGGAGATTGCCCCCAATGTCCAACCTGAGCCAGGAAAACCAGATTTTGAGCTTACCAAGTATTTTACGGCCAAGGATTCTACAATGGTGCTTGAGCTTCCAGCTGGTTGGACGGGGGAAAATGGGTTGAAAATAGGGGATAGTATATCGGTCTATTGACATTTTTGGCGAGTTTTGCTATACTGACAACACCTTTTACATACTTTATTAGATTATACTCATATGTACGCAGTTATCGCTACTGGTGGAAAACAATATTTGGTCAAAGCCGGCGACACTATCAAAGTGGAAAAATTGGTTGCCAAAGAAGGCGAGAAATTTGTTTTTGACAAAGTGCTCCTCACCGCCAAAGATGACGGTACCGATGTGAAAATCGGCGCTCCGTATTTGGATGGTGTGAAGATCGAAGCCGCTGTGGTGAAACAGGGCAAGACCCGCACCCTCCTCGTGGAGAAATTCAAAAACAAAGTGCGCTACCACAAAGCTCATGGCCAACGCCAGAGATTTACCGAGGTGAAGATTGGATAAAAATATAAATTAAACAGCGGACATAATGATTGCGTCCGCTGTTTTTTGTGAATAAAAAAGCTCCCCGAAGGGAGCCTGAAGTTCAGCGCGAGTAATTGTGTCTGTACACGAAATTGCTACTAAATATAGATTATCATACTTTGAGATTGTTGTCAGCCTGCTTATCCACAGGTTTTGTAAAAAAATACCCCGGATGTCCAGGGTAGGTGAGGTCGCGAGTTGCGATCCTATTGTTTCTCGACGCCTGATTGCATGAACTCGACCAAGATGTCGAATTGGTATTGGAAATTTTCGGCCAAGCTTTTGCCGATTTTTTCCAGTTGCGTTTTCTCGTCATCGGTCATGCCGGCACGGCCAGGTATTACGTACCAATCTCTGGTGAGAGCTCGAAGGCTATACGACCACTCCGGCGGGCCAGTCAGCAGTCGTAATTGATTTTGACTCAACGATTGGTGTGCTCTGGCGCCTACCACCACTAGTGTTATGGTCTCGAGCATAACTGCGAGATTCCTTAGTTTGGGTATAAGTTCCGCTTGTGATACGACGTCTCTCACCCAAATGTAGAATTGGGAGTTGGCACCGCGATGGTATGGTTCCATTCTGCCGGCATATTCGTACTCTAGATAGGCGCGAATAGTAGAAGCAACTTTGGTGGCGAAGTCGCGGATCGGATTGTAGAAATAGTCGAGTTGCTTCTGGTCGTCTACGGTCAGTGATTTCATAATCGCAATCATGTCTGAGAAGGGCGGGTTTTGGGTATTATCGTCAGTCATGTCAAACCTCCGATCGGGGTGCTGTGGTTAAAATAGAAAGGGCAAATTTGTTTTCGAAAAAATCAAAAACAAGTTCGCTGTTTCTATTTTCTATTTTTCAACGCGCTGGCAAGCGTAATCTCGTCGGCGTATTGTAGGTCAGACCCCATCGGCAATCCACGCGCGAGGCGGGTCACTTTTATTTTTGGATTGATTTTGACGATATTTTTTTCCAAATACATCGCCGTGGTTTCGCCCGGGAGATCGGGATTGAGCGCGAGAATAATTTCGTAAATTTTGGTTTTGGCGGTCGGATGGATGCGCTTCAAAAGTTCACGGATTTTTATTCTGGCAAAATTTTCTTCATCGGCGGTTTCGAGCACTCCGCGTAGTACATGGTACGCGCCTGCATGCGCGCCGGTTTTTTCGATGGCCGGCACATCTTGCGGATCGGCTACTACGCACACGGTGGTGTGGTCGCGTTTGGTATCTCTACAAATATTGCAGGGAGTTGAATCGGAAAAATTCCAACACACCTCGCAACTTTTGGTGTTGGTCAAAAGTTCGTCGAGCGCGCTCCGCAAATCATTCACTTCGCCTTTGCCTTTTTTGAGCAAATGAAAAACATACCGCTCGGCGGTACGTTCGCCCACCGACGGTAATTTTTTCAGCGCTTGGATCAGGTTTGTGATTGACCGGGAGTACATAAGAAAGTTGGGAGGAGGGGATAAAATATTTTTTCAGCGAGGACGTTTGCGGAGAGCGAAGCGGGATGCATCCGCAGCGAAAAAATATTTATATCCCCTCCGACCGATTATTTTCCCATCCCCGGTAAATTCAAACCTTCCAAGCCGCCCATTTCTTGCATTTTACCCGCCATCACCCGTTGCATTTTTTTGAGCGCCTCGGCGTGGGCATCTTTCATTCCGCTTTGTAGTTTTTCTTTTTGTCCAACCGTCATCATCTCGTCATCAATCGCGAGTCCGGTGATTTGCAGATTCCCATCCATTGTCAAAACGATTTTGTCGCCAGCGGCGCGCACGGTGATAGATTCGCCCGCCAACACATCTTGTAATTTTTTACTCTGGTCGCGTAGATCTTTGAACTGTTTGAGTTTGCTAAACATTGACATATTTTTTATATTTACCCACCATGAATAAAATTTAGAATGCTGGATCCGATCCTGGCGCTCGCGGTTTCATAAATGCGGATTTCGGTTTCAGTGCCGGCGCGGCGCTTACCGGCGCGTGACTGCCGCTGGCCACCACATTACCACCGCCCCCGGTCGCGTGAAATTGTTTGTCCAAATTACGAAAACTGGTAGTCGGCTCGTGAAAGATCATCTTCACCATGCCGGTTGGACCATTGCGATGTTTGGCGATATGGATTTCTGCCAAAAATCTCTCGTCGGGTGGAATATCTTCGAGGCGGTAGTTGCGATCAGCCGCTTTGCGGTAGATAAATAATACCACATCTGCGTCCTGTTCGATAGACCCCGACTCGCGCAAATGAGAAAGTTTCGGAATGGCCGGTTTGCTTTGCTCCACCGCGCGCGACAACTGTGACAGCGCGAGTACCGGCACGTTGAGCTCGCGGGCGATACCTTTGAGGCCGCGCGTGATTTCCGCTACTTCTTGCACGCGATTTTCTTCTTTACTTTTTCCACGCGAATCCATCAACTGCAAATAGTCGATCACGATCAGTCCCAAACCATGTTCCATCTGCAAACGGCGGGCTTTGGTACGAATTTGCATGATGTTGATGTTGGGGGTGTCGTCAATAAAAATCGGCGATTCGGAAAGCACACCCATGGCGTGGCCGATGCGGGGGAAGTCGTCGGAATCGGGACGGTCGGATAGTCGGCCGGTGCGCATACGCCACAAATCGATATTGGCTTCGGCGCATAATAATTTATCCACCAGTTGTTCCTTGCTCATTTCGAGCGAAAACATGCCGACCGCCTTTTTTTGTTTGGTGCCGACATGGCGCACGATGTCCAGTGCCAGAGAAGTTTTACCCACACTCGGACGCGCGGCCAAAATGATCAGATCGGATTTTTGTAAACCAGCGAGCAGATTGTCCAGATCGGCAAAACCGGTCGGCACGCCGCGTAGTTGGCCTTTGTTGCGGTGCAGTTCATCGATACGATCAAAAGCGCTCGCGAGTACATTGCGAATCGGAGTAAAAGCCTGTTTCATGTACACCTGTGACACGCCAAAAATTTGTTTTTGAGCATCGTCCAAAACTTTTTCTACATCACTGTCGTCTTCTTGAAAACTGATGCGAGTGATTTCTTGCGAAGCGGCGAGTAGGCGGCGGCGGGTGGCTTTGCGATGAACGATCTCGGCGTACTGCGCGGCATTGCTCGAAGTGGGGACAATGTTGGTCAGGGTGGCGAGGTAAGATCGTCCGCCCACGGCTTCGAGCGCGCTTTTCTCATCGAGACGGTTGGACAAGGTGAGTAAATCGATTGGCTCATTTTTGGAATACAACTCGACAATGGTTTCGTAAATGCGACGATGGCCGTCTTTGTAAAAATCTTCGGGGCCGACAATATCCGACACGCGGAGCATGGTGTCTTTGTCGATCAAAATACTACCCAAAAGCGACATCTCGGCTTCGAGATTTTGCGGCGGTATTCTTTCGAGGTCGGTGATGTCTGACATAATAAAGTCATTGTACAAGATGAGGTGTGCGGATGCAAGAGTGAAATTGTGGATGAGGTGTGGGCAGAGTGTGGGCTTTCAATATTTTGGCAAATATGGCACAATGTAGGTATATGTTTCGCAAAGCAATCACAGAATTTTTTTGGTTAGCCGGTTTGGCGATTTTGATGTATTTCAATATCGCGCGTTGGCATAGTATTTGGCTGGGGGTGGCGCTTTTAATTTGGTATTTGGTGTTGATGGGGATGTGCTACCGACGCGTGCTGGTGAAGTTTTTTAATTTTTTGGACAAAAATACTACGGCTTTTGTTGGCGCGTTTTTGGGATTGTTTGTTTTTAGCGCGCTGGCGGGGATGGCGATTATTTTTTATCGGTTGGACGCGGTCATGATTGCCGTAATAATTTTTGTATCTTCAATTATTGGTTTTGGTTTGCGGGAATGGGCGATTGTGGCCAAACGCGCTCACACCGATGTTTCTGATCCGGATGATCAACTCGCCAAAGAGCAAATTCCCAACGTGCATTTGGGTGCGATCGCGTTTTTAGTGTTGATAATGTTCGGACTGTATTATTTGTCTGAATCGGTGACCGGCCACAGTATTGGTACGCCGTGGCAGACTATTCATCCATGCTATATTTATATTTTCGGTGCCGCTACACTTGTGATTGGGGTGTTAGTTTTTTCACAATTACGCGCGCGTTCGATTTTGATTTTGCTAATCATTTATACATTTTTGTTGCACGCGTATTTGCCGCTCACGCACGAGTTGTTTTATGGCGCCGATCAATGGCGGCATTTGGCGGCCGAGACGCGGATTGCACAGGGGTTGTCTCCCGGTTTGGTTTCGGAGTCGCCGTCAGACGCGCCGTTTTTCCTGTCGTCTGCGCCGGGCACACTTTTTTACAGTCAATTTTGGGGATTATCAGTCACGCTCGCGCAAATTTTACAAGTTAGTTTGATTACGATTGCCAAATGGCTTCTGCCGATTTTGTGGTCGTTGATTTTTCCTCTGCTGGCGTACAATATCGGACTGCGAATTTTTGCGCATAAAAAATTGGTGTTGTTTTTGATTTGGCTGACTGCTTTGCCGTTTGCTATTCAATCGAGTGGGTCGCTCACGTTGCCGTCGAATCTGGGATTTTTGTTTTGGCTGTTGGCCGTCACGCTCATCGTGGCGCGGTTGCAGGAAAGACGTTATGAACAAATAATTGTGTTGGGATTGTTTGGAATTTTTTCAATTTTCGGCTACGGATTATATTTGTTGTTATTTTTGGGAGTATGGGCGCTGGCGGAAATAATTTCTGCGCGCTTTTTTGAAAAAAGAAAAAAGTATTTGGGGTGGGTGCTGGGCATCGCGGCGGTGTTAACTTTGCCGGCAGTGGAACTCGTGGTGAAATATAGTGAGTGGGGGACGCGTTGGGGAGTATTGGGCGGTATTAAACAATTTTTGGGAAATTTTACCGCGTGGTATTTGGCTACCGGCCCGCGGCCGCATATTATTGATACGGGCAATGTTTTGTTCAATCAAGTGCCGGTGGCGGCGTTTGTGCTGAATTTTTTCACGCAAAATTTATGGTGGCTAGTGCCGGTGGCGATAGTGATTTTGCTTGCGGCGCTGTTCGGGCTGGTCGTGGCTCTGCGCAGTCGCGAAATCAAAATTCAATTTTTCGGATATTTGTCACTCACGGTTTTTGGCGGATATTTTATCTGTCGTTATTTGTTGAGTGGCGCAAATATTCTCTCGCGTCGGTCGGACGTCGTGATTGCTTTTTTAATTTTGATTTTAGCGATGCTCGCAGCGCAGACATTGTGGCTTAAATATTTTTCGACGGCAGATTGGTGGGGGAGGCGAGTGGTGTTGTTTTTGATAATGATTATTTTGTCAGTTGGCATTACTGCGTCGTATAGTCTCGGGCCAAATTTGTTGGTGGTGTCGAGCGATGCCTTCGAGGCGATGCAATATATAAATGGTGAAATTGCGGCCATGTCGTCGCAGCCGTGCGTGCTCGCGGATACTTATCCACTTTTGACTTTGGAATACTTGTCCGTCAAAAAAATCTCCGGCGGCGGGTTTCCGTTTGGCGCGAATTTTTCGCAAACCGAGCGGGTGGATTTGTTTGAGAAAATGAGATTCGAGCCGGCGACGGAAATATTCACTGCCGCGCGCGAGGTGACTCACGTCGACACTTGCTATTTTGTTGCCAGTAGTAAAGAAATAAAATATAATAGTTACACTTACGGCGCGTCTGACAGTTGGAAAATGTTTGGCGACTATCTGGTGTGGAAAAATGTGAAATAATTTTTATGTCCAATTTCAAATTTTTGGATCCGGGAAAATTGATTGACGATGAACTCGAATTGAAACTAATCAAAACCTCGCCAGCCAACGAAGAAAGGGGATATGTGCCGGTTTATGATTTCGAAATGTCCAATTGTGAAACGGGCGATAAAATGGGTAGTATTAATTTGCGGATCGGGTATAATGAAAATATTCACTTCGGCGGTAATATCGGCTATGAAGTGGATGAAAAATTTCGCGGTCATCATTACGCGGCGCGCAGTTGTAAATTATTATTTTCGTTTGCGAAAAAACATGGGATGGATACTTTGTGGGCGACCTGTAATCCGGAGAACGCGGCGTCGCGTCGCACTCTTGAGCGAGTCGGTGGTGAATTGATAGAAACGGTGGATTTGCCGGAAGACAATGACCAGTATCACCGTGGTGAAAGAAAAAAATGTATTTATAAATTTAATATTTAAAATATGTCCGACTGTCTATTTTGCAAAATCGTGGAGGGCGTTATTCCGTGCCATAAAGTTTACGATGACGACTACTCGCTCGCTTTTTTGGATATTCATCCTTGCTCCAAGGGGCACACAGTGGTGATTCCGAAAAAACATTTTGTAAATATAGTGGATATTGATATGGAAACTTGGGGACATCTATCAACCGGCCTCAAACAAGCCGCCGCGCGCGTAGAAATTGTGGTCAAGCCCGACGGCATGAATATTGGTCTCAATAATAATCCGGTCGCCGGTCAAGCGGTGGCGCATTTGCATTGGCATATTATTCCGCGTTATTACAACGACGGTGGCGGTAGTATGCACTCGATTGTGCGTATGCCTGACAGCGGCGACGTAGCCGCGCTTGCCAATAATTTTAAATCATAATTATGCCACGCGAAGATCATTATAAAAAAATATCCGAAGAAACATTGGGTCAAAATCCGTGGTGGAAATATCAACACGAAACTTTCAAATTGCCCGATGGGAAAACAGCCGATTATTTTTTTGCGCTCACTCCCGGCAACGCTATGATTGTGCCGATCACCACCGATGGCCGATTGGTGTTGGTGTCGCAGTATCGTTATCTCGCCGAGAGGATGAGTATCGAATTTCCGTGCGGGGGTACGAAGGCGGGAGAAAATCCGGCGGCTACCGCGATGCGCGAGCTCAAAGAAGAAACCGGATACACCGTCACCGCCGATGATTTACGGATGGTGGGGAATTTTGAACCGGACATTGGATTGGTAAAAGATCGGACGTATGTTTTTTTGGCCACGGATATCGACGCTAGTATC
>Ga0208373_1004127_pt1 | contig 13460 bp, 18 predicted proteins | sample RifOxyC2_FD_184036 | JGI IMG/M metagenome (GOLD analysis project Ga0208373, IMG submission 184036) | Soil microbial communities from Rifle, Colorado - Rifle Oxygen_injection C2 (SPAdes) | ecosystem: Environmental > Terrestrial > Deep subsurface > Rock core/Sediment | place: Rifle, Colorado...
AATACATCTGCTCCCTTTTCTTTTTTAGTGTCATATCTTTTTTTTGCAAAGATAGAGCTGAAAAATTTTTCGCAGTAGATGCAGTTCGCCGAAGGCTTACGGACAAACTGCTATCAAAGTAAATAAAGCAATTGATTCTGCATTAGATGGCGTTTTGTTTATAGATGAAGCTTATTCTTTAGTCGGTGAAAGTAAAGACGATTTTGGAAAAGAAGCTGTTGCAACTTTAATTAAAAGAATGGAAGATGAACGAGATAAATTAGTGGTAATAATCGCTGGTTATACCGATGAAATGAATTTATTTATTGAAACAAATCCGGGTTTTAAATCACGTTTTAATCGTTATATTGAATTTGCAGATTATACACCAATTGACCTATTAGAAATGTTTAATATTCAATGTAAAAAACTTGATTATATTTTATCGGCAGAAGCAAGGTTGAAAATTAGAGAAGTTTTGCAAAATGCTTATAATAATAAAGACAAAACATTTGGTAATGGTCGTTTTGTAAGAAATATATTTGAAAAAACTTTAGAAAAACAAGCCAATAGAATTGCCAGTGTGACTTCATTAACAAAGGAAATTTTAATTACAATAACAATAGATGATATTCCATCTTAAATAATTGTAAAAAGATATTTTATAGAATAATAGACCTATTCCCAGATACATTAATACTATTTTTTACTTTATTAATATTATTTTCTGCTAAATACAAGTTATTTTTTACAACATCAATACGCATCCCTGATATATGAATGATAATTTTTTCTATATCAATATTATTCCCTGAAAGATTAATATTATTCCCCGATATTTGAATATTATATTTTGTTTTTAACAACTTCATTTGTATTTTTGTAAAGAATATTAATAAAACAAATGGAAATACTATGTTTATTCTAAATCTGACATCGATTTTTAAAATTCGTGGAATTGAAAGACCATATACATTTTTAGTAAAAGCAGGTTTGTCTCCACATACTGCAACCTCTATTTTAAATAGTTCGACTAGAGTTTTTCGATTAGACCACATCGAATTAATATGTGAGAAATTAAATTGTACACCAAATGACTTATTAATGTGGAAACCTGATAAGAATAAAAATATTGGAGAGAATCATTCTCTTACTAAACTAAAAAGAAACCAATCAGATTATGACATTCATGAAACATTAAAAACAATTCCTTTAGACCAATTAAATGAAATAGCATCAATTCTGAAAGACAAGTCTAAATGAAAATATTATTAATAAAAATCAATCACACTGGATTACGTTGCCAACAGCGCAATTGCTACCACATTTTGTTTTTCGCTGAAAGCTTCCCACAAAGTCCATAAAAACAAAAAGAGGTATCAATTCTTTTCCACCTCTTTGCCAATAATGTATTTTATTTAAATAATTGCCCACTCAAAAAAAATAAAACTCAAACGCACTTGCAACCCCGATAAAATAACGTTGATAAAAAATGAATATATTTGAATTAAACAAAATGGTTTATGACAAGTCGTACGAAATGCTAACATCGAACTAGCGCAATTTTCCATACATTTAAACCCGCAAGCCCTACGGGCATGGCGGTAGGTCTAAGGTATTCCAAACATGCGCCAGTTCGAGGAACGTTATGTGCTATTTACCGCGAACACCCTGATAGAGCCACGCTGACAAGCCAACGCTGATAATCCACCGCACGATTTAATACTGCAAGTTAAATTAATTTTTAATTTTATAAAGTTTTAAAACTGGCTTGACGAGCCATTAAGACTGTGACGTGAAAATTTAAAAATTTGTTTTTCTCGTTTAAAATATTTGAGATAAGAACGGAAAAACTGATGGAAAACATCTTGCAGTATTGAGATAAGAGCGTGATATATTAAAATAATTTCAAATCAAAAACGTAAAATTTTAAGTATCCCGGCGTGACAAAAATACTCTCGGCGTGATGGAATTCAATTTAAAATTTTTATTTTTGATAAAAAAAAGCGGGTAGGAGAGAGCGGATGAAATTTAACGCACTTGAGAAGAAATGAAGAGCTTTTTTTCTTGAAAATTATTTTTAAAATATTGATAAAAACAGCACATAACACTGCGCGTAGCACCATTTTTTTTAACATGATAACGCTAGCCCTACGGGCATGCGCGTAGGTCTAAGGTAAAAAAAACGGTGCCAGCGCAGGGAACGTTACCAGCAATGGAAGCCGAGATCAGAAACAGGGATTTATTCACAAATTGAAATATTATAACATGACAATTTTTAAGTAAAAAACGAAATCCATTAAATAAAAATAATTATTTGCTTGATCTTGTATGTACAATGAAAAATGAAATGAAAAGAAGATTAAGGATTCCAAAACTTGATAAGATTGAATCACCTAATATCGCTGGAGGACTTATAAAAGCTCATGAAATCATCAGGACAGAACGAATTAAAGAATTACAGTTTATCCAGATTTGTAAACAGATTCAAAAACATGATTTATCAAGATTACGATCAGAAAATCAAAAAGAAACAAGGAGAATGAAAAGGTCTGTTTACAAAAAGGAGTATATATCAGGATAAAATAATCGTATATATAGGAGCGTGACCAGCTCACTAAACACGGACTTTTATAAATTTACAGATGATGAAAAGATTAAATGATTCAATCTGTAATATTTTGACTGGAATGATTATGTCAAAAAATATTTATGACTGTAAATTTTAATATAAAAAATGATTCATCAAGTTATGACAAAGGATTGAATGATAAATCAAGCAAATGAATAAAATGGATTTTAACAAGGATAAAAACTCTTAAAAATTGTATATTTGCTGAGTGCCATGACACATGAAACCGGGCGAGAAAATAATTTATTGTGATGATTGTGAATAAATGGAATAATGAAAAAAGTAATAAATCCACTGCTGGTAACACTGCGCGTAGCACAATTTTTTTTTTATTTATATCCGCAAGCCCTACGGGCATGGCGGTAGGTCTAAGGTAAAAAAAACTGTGCCAGCGCAGGGAACGTTAGCAACAAGCTGTGGTGCGGGATTGAAGCCCTTGAGGGGTGCGAGGAAATTAATGAATTTTTCGCCACCGCTATTGCCTTACGGCAAATTTTGCCACCGGGCTGACGCAGTAAATGCCACCGCACAAAAAATTGCCCTGCGGGCAAATGGCAACCCGCAAAAATCCATTAATTTTGTGCATTGGTCGGGCGGATGTGGTATGAATGAAATAACAGCCAGATTGCTAACACTGCGCGTAGCACAATTTCGCTTTTATGATAACGCTAGCCCTACGGGCATGCGCGATAGGTCTAAGGTAAGCGAAACTGTGCCAGCGCAGGTACCGTTAGCGTCCAGTGGCAGAAAATCGACCAGATAAATTTATCCTTGAAAAATAATTTTTGAAATGACAAAAAAAACAAATATCGTGATGAGTTTAAATTGAAATTCTAATGAAAAAATTTAATACAATAATTATTATTAACCTAAATTAAAAGAATATGAACCGTATTAGTTTACTAATCATAATTTTAAGTGTCGTAAATATTTCATTAATCAGCACAACAAACATTGATAAAAGTTATAAACATAGTTTTTCTGGGACTTATTTTCCTGAAAAAATTGATGCCTTTTCTATCATTGAACCTAAACAATATGATAATACAGGAAAAGACATTGGCGTTGGTTATCGCACAAGCGATGAAGCAGAATTGACACAATATATTTACCCTGCTTTAGAAAATGGACAAAAGACGACACTTGACGCTCATTTTAATAATTACAAAATGGCACTTATGACGAATTATGCTGAAATTAAATTAATAAAGGAAGATAAATATGTTTTAAATTCTAAAACTGGCAAATATGCTCAATTTACTTACATCGAAGAGTTTCATAATAAAAGACAAAAACTAAATTCATATTTATATATTTTTGAGGATAAAGGTTGGTTTATTAAAATTCGTGTGACATGCCCAATAAATAATAAAAAATCATGTGATAGTGCTATAAATGAATATTTGAAAAAAATTCCATGGCCGACAATGGTTCGTAAATAATAATTATAAAATATGTCAGTAGAATTTTTTAAATGATAAAATTTGATGAAGTCATCAAAACAATAACAAAAAATTAGAAAGAATAATCAAGAATATTAATACAGCACATGAGTTATTGAGAATTTGTTTTAAACGTCAAAATTATTTTAGAAAAAATATAAATTTACAAAATGATAAAAGACCTGATGATTTGTACAAGCCACCGATACGCTAACACTGCGCGTAGCACAATTTTTTTTTATGATAACGCTAGCCCTACGGGCATGCGCGATAGGTCTAAGGTAAAAAAAACTGTGCCAGCGCAGGTACCGTTAGCGTTCATACTCCAAAAAATCCGTACCATGATAAAATGACAGGATTGATTTATAAAAAAAATGATTGACAATAATATAATGTATAAAGATAAATAATTATAAAATGACATTAAAGACAGCTGATACACAAACCGACCCTATTTTATTTTTTTTTGCCGACGCTCTGATTAATCACACGACCGACCCTATCAAACACACAGCAAGTCTATTTTGTTTTTTATGAATTTAATTGTTTTGATAAGGTATAAAAAACAAAAAACACTTGCTCTTTGCCCGACCACAACCCGATAAGGTATAGCCAACTCACAATAGCACTTTCGTTGTTTAATTTTTTTAATGCTTGCAATGAAAGATAAGCATTAAAAAAATTTGCTCTCGCATCAACAACAAAAGAGCTATTTTCCTCTCGCTCACATTTATTAGCTTTAACCTCATCGCGCCGTGAAAATCCGTTAAATGGGGATTTCTTAAAGTGTATAAATGAACATAAGAATGAAACATTTTGAAGCAGCCCTGTAGGTAACCAATCCTACCCGACAAGGTTTAGTCAACCACCGGAAGCGAGTCTTGCGTAGTCAATAGAGATGTTGGCACGAAGCGTAGACAGCGACTGTTGAAGGTATGCTATTGAGCCTCGAAATAAGTAATGCTGAAGCCTTAACCGTTGTGGTAGTTGGGGCAATATCAAACCAGCGTAAAAGACGAGTTGGGGAGATTCGACCGGGGTCGAAGAACATATCAAAGACAGAAGAGGGTAGCACGGGAACACGGGAGAGCCTAACGTCTCCACACGAGAAACGGACTTACGGATTGTCCGTACCCCAATAATCCAAGCTAAGCGAGTAAATGCAGCCACTCGATAAAGCGAGAAGAAAAGTGTTGTATCGTAAGAGGTATCAATATCGAGGGAAACCGAAGATATTGAGAAGGACGAAGGCAGTCTTAGTATCTTTATAGTACCGGAAGAAAGGTGGGAAATCAGCTCCATGAAAGCCACTGAGTAGGGAAGGAGGATACCTGATTACGGAGCTGTATTTTAGAAACATTAAATGTACCAGAGACATGGAAAAGATGTCAACAGTTGAAGTACAGATAACGGAAAGAGCGAAGAAATTTCCGAATGAAGCATTGACGAATTTGAATCAGTACATTAACGAAGCTATGCTCAATGAGAGCTTCAATAGTCTGAATAAATCAGGAGCTAGTGGAGTAGACAGAGAGACATGGCATGACTATAATGTACAACGAAGCGAACGCATACCGCAACTATTGTCAGCATTTAAAAGTGGACAATATTATGCTCCCAATATCCGAAGGGTTTATATCCCAAAAGGAGACGGAAAGCAAAGACCACTTGGAATACCAACAGTAGAAGATAAGCTATTGCAAACAGCAGTAGCCAAAGTATTAACACCGGTTTACGAAGCAATTTTTTACGACACATCGTACGGATTCAGACCAGGCAAGTCGCAACATCAGGCACTTGATGCACTATTCAAAGGAGTAAGTTTTCAAGGAAAGCGTTATATAATAGACGCAGATATGCAAAATTACTTTGGTAGCATAGACCACCAATGTCTAAGGGAATTCCTCGATCTAAGGATTAAAGATGGTGTGATAAGGAAAATGATAGATAAGTGGCTCAAAGCAGGGATATTTGAAAAAGGTAACATAAGTTATCCAAAAGAAGGAACACCGCAAGGTGGCAGTATCTCGCCGTTACTGAGCAATATCTATCTTCATTATGTTCTTGATGAATGGTTCATAGAACAAATTCAACCACTACTAAAAGACAGTAGTTTTATTATCAGATTTGCAGATGACTTTTTATTGGGATTCACCAACAAGGAAGATGCAGAAAGGGTAATGAAAGTGCTGCCTTTGCGATTAGGGAAATTTGGTCTGACTTTGCATCCTGAAAAGACTAAGCTAATAGAGCTTGACGACAATAAAGGACAGAAGCCAGCGACTTTTGATTTTCTTGGGTTTACCCATTATATGGATAAAAGTCGTAAGGATAAAGCAGTACTTAAACGTAAAACGAGTAGTAAAAAGTTCAGGGCATCTCTCAAACGAATGTATGAATGGTTGCGAGACAACCGACATGAAAAAGTTGGAGAGTTATTGTTTGAAATGAATCAGAAATTACGAGGGCATTATGAGTATTATGGTATTACGTTTAACGGTAGTAGGATTAGTACATATTTCCAAGAGACAAAGCACATGCTATTCTATTGGTTAAACCATAGAGGAGGTAAGGCTATAATGAATTGGAAAACATTCAACAAACTTACTATAGAATGGATACCATTGAAAGCTCCAAAAATCTATCACAGTTATTTAAAAGTGAAACCGTAAACAGAAGAACCGTATGCGGGAAATCCGCTCGTACGGGACTGTGGGGGAGCGGGGAGGTAACAAACCGCTCTACCCGGACAGGCTGCCCTATCAACGCTCTGTCAGGCACAATTTGTTTTTTTTGAATTTAATTATTTTCAGAGGTAAAAAAAACAAATAGAGCCTGTCTTTTCAACGCATAAGCCAATAATGAATTGATTTAATTAGCGGCTTCGCCGCAAAACACATAAGTATTTTCGAGTGTACATTAATCAACTTCGTTCAATTCCGCAACTAATTCATTAGCTTTGATTTTTGCTTGTTTAAGAACAGATTTTCCAGTTTTAGTAATTGTATAATATTTACGTATTTTTCCATTTACATTTTCTTTTACAGTTTTTAAATATCCTTCTTTTTCTAACTTGTGAAAAATAGGATACAAAGTACCAAAAGAAATATTGTAACCATGCCGTTTTAATTCATCTTGGAACTCCATACCAAAAATAGGCTCTTTTTCTGCATGGTGTAATATATGAATCTTTATAAAACCAAGTAGAAAGTCACGGAATATTATGTTACTCATATTGCTAAATTTTATTCCAATTATTAATATCGTTTTTCAAATTCCACCCTTTAGGAATTTCATTATTTTTCAATATTGATTCTGCATGTTCTTTAGCTTTTATAATTTCATCTTTAAAAACTATTCTTTCAAGCCATTTATCAAACAAGGGATTAATTAAATCATTTACAAAAATGAATAATTTTGATTTATCCTTTAAAGAGTTCTTATAAAATCTATTGCAATTTAAACAATTTTCGTTTAATATCTCGTATGACTTTAAATCATATCTGCAAATCCAAACCCATAAACGCATGAGATATTTTAAAGGTTCGCGAAAGAATTTAAACCAAAAAGATTTTTTATATGCAATTTCAATTAGCCTTCTTGTGCAGGTCTTACATTGATTTCTAATAGGTATATTTTGCATCTGAAATTAGCTTAAAAACCTCCAAAATATTATATCAAGAAAAAATATCAGGAAATACAAAAATGAAATAATATAAAGAATCCATTTTGCAGATTCAATTTGATATTTGATAATCAGTTTAGTAATTACTTTATAACTTAAAATGAAACCGCCTATTAATGCGCTTAACAGTATCAGGGATATTAAATTTTCTGCCCATGTAGGTATTTTTGAAACTACCATTTGATTGTTAATTATAGCATTTGCAGTATTCATACCTCTAACATCTTTAAACGCATTTTCAATATATGGCAAGCGTGATGTTGTTTTTAAAATTGCTTTATCAAAATGGGCAGCTATAATGATTGGAATAAATATTAAACAGAAATTTTTGAGATAATTCAAAATACTGATTTTTATTTTACTTAACCGAAGTATTAAATATGGGAAAAACCATAAAATTGAAGGTACGATTAAAAATAAAAATGTACATTGAAATAAAATTTTAATAATTGAATTTTCAATACTAAAATATTGAGTAAAAAAAGTTGGTACAAATAAAAGAATCTTTTCAGCAGTTGAATATTCAGATAAAATCTCATATATAACAAAACCACTAACAACAAAAAGAAAAAAGAATTCTGCCAGCGATAAAGGTTCAATTTGAAATAAATCTTTTGCAAAACCAGTTTTAATAAATGCTGGGTTTGGGCGTAATGGATTTTGCTTTGATTGGTATTCTTTACAGGTTTTGAGACATCCTGCACATAAAATACATTGTGAATTATCTTTAATTTTTGCAGGATATAAGTCAACACCGCAGCTTTTATAATTAAAATTATAAATATGGTCTTTGTGAATACAGGACTTATCTTTACACGAGTCGCAAACATTTGTATTTTTAACTCTCCATCCAAAAAATGAAAGTTTAGAATACAATCCCAATAAATTTCCTACAGGACAGACATAGCGACAAAATGTATTTTTCTCATATATTAACCCGATAAATATGGAAACAATGATTATGGTTGTTAAATATGTAGCCATATATGCTGGGTTTCTATGAATTGCAAAAATGTTAATACCAACAATCAATATAAAAGAGTAAAATATTGTAATCCCCCAACCTGACAAAATCCATTTTGGTCTTTTTTTCTTTAATCCGATTCTTGCAAAAAAAGCTGTAATAAGTTCAACAGGACAAACCATGCACCATACACGACCAAAAAATATTGCTGCTAAAACTATTAGTGGCCACCAATATGACCAAACAAAAAGATTTGCAAGATTTGTATTTCTCAACTCCATTAATATAGCAGCATCCTCTGAGTGAGAAGAAAATCCGATAATCATTAACCCGATAAAAGCTACTAATGAAATTAATTTTAAGGAAATCGGAAAAAATTTGTTTGAAAGAAATTTATTAATCATTTTTATCAATCTTTAAATAATACCAAAACCTAACAAAATAGCGAATGTTAAAATCATAAGTCCCACAATAATTTGAACTGTTCGCATAGTGATTTTTTTTAATAATTTTTGTCCAAAATATGTCCCAATAAATGCACCCAGACAAGCTACTATAATAAATAAGACAGATTTATCATTATTAACTGTACTAAAATGTTTAAAAAGAAAAGATGTTCCATAAACAGTTAACCGTGAAATATCAATTAGAATTGCTGTAGCTATTCCTGTCGCAACGAAACTTTCTTTAGATAAACCAATACGAAGTAAAAACATTGAGCGTAATGCGCCTTGATGTCCTGAAAGTCCGCCAAAAAATCCTGACAATGCTCCACCAATTGGGAGGGTCTTTTTTTCAAAGGTTATTTTCTCAAATCGTTTATCAATTTCAATAATTGAAAAAATAATTAAAAGTATCGAAATAATAAGCTTAATCAAGGTTATATCAAACAATTTAGAGCCTATATGGTATTGATATAAAATTACACTATCTGTTAAATAATTTAATGCAAATGCGCCAAGAAATGCAAAGCCCATTGCTGGTAATGCAAATGAGACAAGTATTTTATAATTAATATGTTTCCATACTAAACCAATTTTGAAAATATTATTTGCAAAATGTACGACAGCCGAGAGAGCAATAGCAATTTCGACAGGAAAGAATATAGCAAATACAGGCATTAATATTGTTCCAAGTCCAAAACCCGAAAAAAATGTTAATAACGCTGTCCCAAATGAAATGATTGAAATAAGTAAATAGTCCATAATATAGTTATAATATCGAAATACGATATTGCAAAGATATATCGGTTTTCAATAATAAAAAATAATTTTAAGAAAAATAATGAAAAATATTTTGAAAAACGACCTGCCAAGTTACAACTGCTTCCTGCCACCTTGTTTAACTGACAGATTATATAGCAAATAACTAAAATCATGTAAAAACGGAATATTGTATCAATAATTAAAAAAAATGCCAAAATAAGTCTTATTATAAATGTATTTAGCATTTGAAAAACTTTAAAAAGTACCTGACATATTTCTTTATCGGGATGTCAGTCTTATTTCTTATTGCTCTGTTTTCTTCAAGGTATATTTTGAATACTTATGTTTCTAAATTGTCAAAATCACAGGTAACAGAAACAACAAAAGATTCTTTAATTACAACAATTAACAAAACTTTCAATTACACACAAAACGGAAAACCCTACCGCATTACTTTTCTCGAATTTGGCTCAAAAGGCTGTTCAGCCTGTCGAAAAATGGAAGAAGTAATGGCAGAAGTTAAAACAAAATATCCCGATAAAGTCAATGTTATTTTTCTGAATATTCTTATTCCCGAAAATCAGCCCATGTCACAATATTTCGGTATTGCACAAATCCCTACACAAGTTTTACTAAACGAACAGGGAAAAGAATTTTTCAGGCATTCCGGTTATCTCTCTTTTGAAGAATTACAAAAGCAATTATTAAGATAAATCATAAAACATTAAAAAAACACATTAAATTATTTGTTAGTCAAATTTATTGTCGTATGTTTGCGACATAAAACATAATAGACAAATTAAGGCTTTATAATGTTAAATTTAATAAAATGTAATATGAAAAATATATTAATACCAACAGATTTAACCGATTGTACAAAGAATACAATTAGTTATGCTATTGCTCTTGGAGTGAAAAGCAATACAAAATTGTTTTTCTACCATACTGAAACTTCACAGGAAAGAAGCAATAAGGAATATGCTATAAAATTCATTAAGGATATTTTCAATGAACAGCATCTTAATTTTGAAAAATCCCAAGTAGAGTTTATCATTGAAAATGTTGCTTTTTCAAATGCACAAATAAAAAGCACAATTGAAAAATTCAATATTGACCTTGTTATAATGGGAGCCAGTCATGAAGGATTAAAAACAACATTTTTTGGAAGTCATGTATCAAAATTAATCAATGATGTTAGTTGCCCTGTTTTATCGATTCCACATGACTATAACAATATAAATATTGACCGTATTGGTTACGCTACCGAGTTATTCGATTTATCAGAAAGAGTAAGAGAAATTGTACCATTTGCAAAATTATTTAATGCAAGTATTGAGGCTTTTCATGTGTACCCTGTTTTCCCTCAAACCATAGATGTAGAAAAATATGATGTAAAAAAATCATTGTCTCAATTACAAAATGAAAACAGTTACAGTAAAATCAATCTGCATTTTATTAAAACAACATTCGACAATGAGCCAATAACGGGTATTCGAGAATTTATAAAATCTTACAAGCCTGATATGTTGGTAATGTGCCATAAACCCAGTGGCTTATTTGATAAATTAATAATGGATAGCGGAACAACCCCTGCAATTGTTAAAACAAGCCCAATTCCTGTTTTGGCTTTAAATCAAAAATCTGTCTGTAAAATAATGTAGTTAAATCACTTTAATAATTTTAGTTTTCTGTCTAATATACTTGTCATTACTCCAAAATCTAAATAAAAATGTTGAATAATAAAACGGAACAATTTAAAAAAACTCAAAAGGAACTTGCATTAATTGCAAAAGTACTTTCACACCCTGCACGAATTGCTATCATTCAAATATTGGCAGAAAAAAAAGAAATAAAAACCGGAAATATTTCCGATGATTTGCCCCTTGCAAGGTCAACTGTTTCCCAACATTTAAAAATATTAAAGAAAGTCGGAATCATCAAAGGAACAATTGATGGTCTTAAAATTCATTATTGTTTAGATATAAAAAAACTCAATGATATTAGAGAAAAATATAATGCATTTTTCCAAAGTGCTATTTCAGATTTTATGTGTAATTGTAAACCTTAATTTATAAAAAATGCAAACTAAAAAAATCCTTATTCTTTGCACTGGCAACAGTTGCCGAAGTCAGATAGCCGAAGCCTTTTTAAAATCGTTCGATAAAAATTTAGACGTACATTCCGCAGGAACAATCCCCACAGAAAAAGTAAATCCCTATGCCGTAAAAATCATGCAGGAAATTGGAATTGACATAAGTAAAAATACGACTAAAAATGTCAATGAATTTCTTGCAAATGAATTTGATTATGTAATTACCGTTTGTGATGGTGCAAAAGAATCATGCCCCATGTTCACAGGAAAAGTAAAAAACCGTTTACACATGGGCTTTGAAGACCCAGCCGATGCAACAGGTACAGAAAGCGAAATAATGAATGTTTTCCGCAAAATTCGCAATCAGATAAAAGAAGAATTTTTAAAATTTAGTAATAACCTCTAATAAAACGGAAACAGTATGCCATCAAACAAACGACTTAATTTTTTAGACCGCTATTTAACGCTATGGATATTTTTAGCAATGGCGGTAGGAGTTTCAGCAGGATATTTTTTCCCTGCCATTGCTCAATTTTGGGAATCCTTAAAATCGTCTCCCGAAAGCACAACAAATATTCCTATTGCAATCGGTTTAATTATTATGATGTATCCGCCACTTGCAAAAGTAAAATACGAAGAGTTGGGCGACGTATTTAAAAACTATAAAATATTAACCCTTTCTCTCATTCAAAATTGGCTGATTGGCCCTATTTTAATGTTTGCACTTGCAATCATTTTCTTTAAACTATTTCCGGGTGAAAATAATGCCAATTTACCATACATGTATGGAATTATAATGATTGGTCTTGCACGATGTATTGCTATGGTAATTGTTTGGAACGATTTAGCAAAAGGCGATACACAATATGCTGCCGGATTGGTTGCGTTTAACAGTATTTTTCAAGTGCTATTTTTCTCAGTTTATGCTTGGTTTTTTATTGCTGTAATGCCCGCATGGTTTGGGATTCCAACAAGTGATGCCGTGAGTAAAATTACAATTGGACAAATTGCCGAAAGTGTGTTTATTTATTTGGGAATCCCATTTATTGCCGGATTTCTCACACGTTTCATAATGATTCGTGTAAAAACAAAAGAATGGTATCACACGAAGTTCATACCTAAAATAAGTCCATTGACACTAATCGCATTATTATTTACAATTATTGTGATGTTCTCCCTCAAAGGCGAATATATCGTTAAAATACCCCTCGATGTCGTTTTAATTGCCATACCATTGCTGATATATTTTGTGATAATGTTCATCGGTTCATTTTTTATGAGTAAAAAAATCGGAGCAACCTACGGACAATCGGTTACACTTTCATTCACCGCAGCAAGTAACAATTTTGAACTTGCTATTGCCGTAGCAATTGCCATTTTTGGAATGAATTCCGGCGAAGCATTCACAGCCGTAATCGGCCCATTGGTTGAAGTTCCTGTAATGATTGCTTTAGTGAATGT
>Ga0208373_1004129_pt1 | contig 13458 bp, 14 predicted proteins | sample RifOxyC2_FD_184036 | JGI IMG/M metagenome (GOLD analysis project Ga0208373, IMG submission 184036) | Soil microbial communities from Rifle, Colorado - Rifle Oxygen_injection C2 (SPAdes) | ecosystem: Environmental > Terrestrial > Deep subsurface > Rock core/Sediment | place: Rifle, Colorado...
CGCCTAAATCGTTGACAAATGACGTTCCGATAGAAACCTTTTCCTTGGCCACGCCCAGCTGTTTGCAGATAATCTCGGTGACCTTGTCTTGTATTTCCTGCTTTGTTGGCATCTTTTTTCTCCTTTTTTGCCGGCGCGCCTGTCAGGGCGGCCCGGCTTTTAGTTTCTAATAAGCGGCTAATTTACCAGTCATATTTTAAGTCGTCAAGAAATTTGTCAGATTTTACGAAAATTAGGCCGGCGGCTATATTACCCGCTGATAATGGAAAGCATCACGGCCGCGGCCATGATAGAGCCGATTTGGCCGCCGGCATTGACGCCGATGGCGTGCATCAGCAGAAAACTCTGGGGATTGGCTTTTTGGCCGACAATCTGGACCACCCGGGCTGACATGGGGAAGGCGGAAATTCCGGCCGCGCCGATTAAGGGATTGATTTTACCGCCGCTGAAAAAGCACATGGCCTTGGCAATCAGCAATCCGCAGACCGTATCCAGGATAATGGCCACCAGGCCGAGTATGAATATGAGCAGGGTGGTTTGATTGATGAATTTATCCGCGATCATGGTGGCGCCGATAGAGACGCCCAGAAGCAGGGTCACGATATTGGTCATTTCGTTCTGGGCGGTCTGGCTGAGCCGGTTAACCACGCCGGACTCCTTGAGGAAATTGCCCAGCATGAGCATGCCCACCAGCGGGGCGCCCTTGGGGGCAATCAGGCAGATAAAAATAGTGCTGATAATCGGGAACAAAATACGGACCACGGGCGATACGGCGGTCCGGGTATTTTCCATTTTTATAGCCCGCTCTTTTTTGGTGGTCAGCAGACGCATAATGGGCGGCTGGATAATAGGCACCAGAGACATATACGAATAGGCCGCCACGGAAATCGCGCCCAACAGGTTCGGGGCGTATTTGGAGGAGAAATATATGGAGGTCGGGCCGTCGCAGGCGCCGATAATGCCGATGGCGCAGGATTCGAGTTTCTCAAAGCCCAGCAACAGGGCCAGGATAACGGTCAGGAAGATGCCGAACTGTCCGGCCGCGCTCAATAAGAGAATGCGCGGGTTAGCCAAAATCGGCGTGAAATCAGCCATGGCGCCGATGCCGATGAATATCAGGCAGGGAAATACTTCGGTCATGATGCCCGCGTCATAAATCAGCCTTAATAATCCATCCGGCTCCATCAGTCCGGTCATGGGCAGATTAACCAGAATGGCGCCAAAGCCGATGGGAATCAAGAGCAGTGGCTCAAAACCGTATTTAATGGCCAGGAACACCAGCAGCCCGCCGATGAGAATCATGAGAACCTGGCCGGCCTCGAAATTGCTGAAACCTTCGCTGAGACCTCTTAAAGCAGATTCTAACATAAACTAACGCTTATTTGACGGCGCGGTGTTTTTAGAAGCCGGGAATATTTTGTTAAGCAAGCTGAATATAAATCCGAGCAGAATCAGGGAGCCCATGGTGGAAGCGCAGCCAATCACGGCCAAAATAAGACCGAATTCTAATTTTTCACTCATTCTATTATCATCAGAACGGTTTCGGTATCAACCGTTTGGCCTGCGGCCGTCTTTATTTCCTTGACCGTGCCGGCGACGGGCGAAGGCAGGTCCATTTCCATTTTCATGGCCTCAAAGATAAGAAGGGACTGGTTTTCCGCGACCTGGGCGCCGACCGCCACGTTTATTTTCATGACCTTGCCGCCGATGGGTGGTTTTACTTCTGCCATATTCGATTTATCCTTTCGCTAATCTGTTTTAATATACCTTCCCGTTCGTATGCTTAGCAAGTTTTTTCGGTATTTATTTCCAAGCCCGGCCGGCAAAGGACAGGGGGTGATTCTATTTCTTGGCGGCAATCAGGTCAACATATTGCTCAATAATCCTTTTGACCATGTAATTGGCGTCGAAGTTAGGGCGAATTGACTTTTTGCCGTTCTGGCCCATCTGGCGGGCCTGGTCCGGGTTGGTCAGGAGGAAAATGATGGCCTGGGCCATCTGGTCCAGCGATTCCTTGGTCTGGTTGGCCGAGGCCGGCGCGGGTATCAGGAATCCGGTCTGGGAGTTTATGACCAGCTCCCGGGCGCCATCCACGTCAAAGGAGACCACCGGCTTGCCCAGCGAGAACGACTGCGGGATAGTCCGGGCCAGGCCTTCCCTTAAGGACGGATGGACCAATATGTCAATAGCCTGAATCATCGAGGGAATCTGGGCGGGCGGAACCAGCCCGGTGAACATAAACCAATCATCCAGTCCCCGGCCGGACACCTCTCTTTTTAACTGGTCGCTTAATGACCCGTCGCCCACGAACAGGAATTTCACATCAGGCACGTCCCGGATAATCCGGACGGCAATCCGGATGATATATTCATGGCCCTTGAGCGGGAAAAGCCGGGCGATGGTGCCGACGACCTTGTGGTTGGCCAGGCCGAGCCGGCGCTTGACCTCGGAATCTGGTTCCTGGGGCGCGAATTTATCCAGTTCCAGGGCGCTATAGATGGTGGTGTATTTTTCGGGTTGACCGATGCCGGCCTTAAGAGATTTCTCGGTCATGGCGTCAGCCACGCAGATGAATTTAGTGGTTATCCAGGCCGCGGTTTTTTCGGCAATAATATAGAAGGCGTTGACCAGCTTGTTCTGGTAGGGATAAAAGGACAGTCCGTGCAGGGTGTGGACGATGATTTTAACGCCAGACAGGAACGCGGCCCAGCGGCCCAGGATGCCGGCCTTGGCGCTGTGGGTATGGACGATATCGGGCTTGAGCCGGCGCATCAGGAAAAGCAGTTTTATAAAAGCGGCCATATCCAGGAAGGGATTGATGTTCCGGCGCATCTCCGGGACGATGATTAATTCCACTCCGCTGTCCCTGACCCGCTTGATGAGCTCGCCCTCCGGGCCCAGGGCCGGGCCGGAAATCAAGATAACCTCGTATTCCGGACGCGCCTGGAGTCCTTCCACGGTCAGGATGGTGTTTTCCTGCGCTCCGCCCAGGATAAGCCGGGTAATTATATGGACTACTGTAATTGGTTGCTCTTTTTTTATCATTTACTATAACTTTATCGGTAATTTTGTATAATAACAAGAGTATCCGGAGTCAATTATTCCCTAAGTAATTCCCCGCCGGATAAAAGGACCGGGCGGGGAGTAAACATATTGATATCCCATATGCGCTGTATTAAAGAGCTGTCATTGACGGAACTGAAGGAATGGCTCAAGGCGAATGATGAGCCGACCTACCGGGCCGGGCAGCTATTCCACTGGCTTTATGCCGCCGGTGTAAAGGATTTTGACGGGATGACCAATCTGTCGGCGCCTTTGAGGCAGAAATTAACCGGCCAGTTCCTGATATCGCCCCTGAAGCTAAGCAATAAGCTGGTTTCATTTATTGACAACACCGAGAAATACCTGTTGGAGCTGACGGACGAACGGACGATTGAAAGCGTGGTCATGCCTTATCCGAGGCGCTGCACTATCTGCATCTCGACCCAGGTCGGCTGCCGGTTCCACTGCGTCTTCTGCGCCAGCGGGAAAAAGGGGCTGATTCGCAATCTGGGACAGGATGAAATAATCGAGCAGGTGGTTCTGGGCAAGCAAGAAGGCCACAAGATTACCCATATCGTATTTATGGGCATGGGCGAACCGCTGGACAACCTGGATAATGTCATCAAGGCCATCGGCGTATTCAACAGTCCGGACGCCTTTAACATCGGGGCCCGGCGCATGACCATCTCCACCTGCGGGATTCCGTCCGGAATCAGGAAGCTGATGGACTTGCATCTGCAAATAGAATTATCGGTTTCGCTCCACGCGGCCAGCGATGAATTGCGCTCCCGGCTGATGCCCATCAACAAGCAATATCCGCTGAAAACGCTGATAAAAGAATTAAAGGAATATATCGAGCGGACCAACCGCCAGGTGACCTTTGAATATATCCTGATAGATAATCTCAACGCGTCAGACCAGGATGCGCTGCTGCTGGCCCGGTTGCTCAAAGGGATGAATTGCAAGGTTAACCTGATTCCTTTTAACACCACGGCCGCGGCCAGTACTTTTAAGCCGCCCATCGCCTCAGGCATAAAGCGGTTCCAGACCAGACTAACGGCCGAGGGATTAAAGAACACGCTCAGGGATTCCCGGGGCGCGGATATCCAGGGCGCCTGCGGGCAATTAAGCTTATCCACAAGATGACAAACCCCGCACATAAGTTTGTGCCAGGGTAGCGGTAACAGATTTAGGACTAACTATTGTCCAAAACTATTTGGTGAAAGCGTAAATTTATGAGCGGGGCAAAGATATTAGGGATTGATTACGGCAAGAAACGCATCGGGCTGGCTATGAGCGTGCCCGGCATCAGTTTCGCCCTGGCTTACAAGATTCTGGAAATGGGCCCGGTGGGCATATTCGGATTAATAGAAAATATCAAGGAGATTATCGGCAAGGAGCAAATTACCTCTATTGTCCTGGGGCTACCTAAGCAACTTAATAATAACATCGGCCTGGCCGGCCGGGAGGTAATGCAGTTTGCCGACGAACTCAGGAAAAATATTGAAATTCCTGTTGTCCTGTGGGATGAAAGATTTACCTCCAAGCAAGCCGAGGTATTATTGCGGGATGTTAATATGTCGCATAAAGACAAGCGCCAGCAGATTAATGTCACGGCCGCCCAGGTGATGCTCCAGAGTTATCTGGACGCCCAAGCCAGCCGGGCCGCGGCCAACGAGCCCCTGCCTGATGAGGAAGAACATGACTAACGATTACCAGCAGGTCAAGAAAAGTTATCAGTCCAATGACGTGGCGCACCGCTACGATAACAAGCGCTTCAAGGAATCGCAGAGAAAACAACTGCTCAACCGCCAGTTAATGACCGCCCTGACCGGCGTGTTAAGTTACATAAGAGAAACCGGCGGCCGGATTGATTCGCTGCTTGATATGCCCTGCGGGACCGGGCGGGCGTTTCCCATCCTGATTTCCAAGCGAATTAATTTCATCGGAGCGGATATCTCCAAGGAAATGATGCTTCAATCGCGTCTAGACCCGGGCCTTAAAGCTGTGCCGCTAATCCAGTGCGACGGGGCCAAGATGCCTTTTAAGGACAACAGCTTTAACGTGATAACCTCACTGCGGTTTCTGACCACATTTATTCCCCAAGAGGCGCGCGGACCGATTTTCCGGGAGATGAACCGAATCGGCCGGGGCTGGGTCATCATTGAGTGCCGCCATGCAAATATCCTGAGCGTCACCGGCGAATGGCTATTCCAGAACCTGTTGCACCGGCCGCCCAGATTCAATTATTTCTCGCGGGACGCCATCAAGCAGGAGCTGGCCAAAGCCGGCATAAAACTGGAGCGGATTTTCTGCCCCTACGGCTTATTCTCAAACAAATGGTTATTGCTCGGGCGTGTCACGCCCGGCGGCTGCGATAAAAATGAGAATCTATAGCACTAAAATAAAACCGGTTTTGCTGCGGTTTGGCCGAATTGCCAGCCAAACCATACCCAAACAACTAAAAATCAGCGCCATCGTTCTGTCCGGACTGTTAATCTGCTACGCACTGCTGCGCCTGGGCTTTCTCCTGGCTAATTACAATTTCTTCAGCGATGTCCCGTCCGGCGAAATCATCCGGTCTTTTATCTATGGACTGCGTTTTGACATCTCGGCCCTGCTGATGATTAACGGCGCGCTGATATTGCTGTATAATTTCCCGGGGCAGCCAACGGCGCGCTGGAAACCTCTCAGAATTGGATTACTCCTGATTTTCTGGCTGGCTAATCTGACATTCATCGGGCTGAACCTGGCTGATTACATCTATTTCCCGACCATCCAGCGCCGGCTGATGTCGGAAATATACACCATCCTGCCGGATATCCTGCGCATGATGCCCTCAACGATAATGGAATATTATTATATGGTCCTGCTTTTGCTTGTAGGCGGCGCCGGTTTTATCTGGGCCAGTTTATGGTTCTTCCGAAAGGCGGATAAATGGCTTACCGACTCGCCCAAATCCCGCCCGAACAGTCGGGCAGGCATTCCCAACGCCCTGAAAGAAAGCGCCTGGCTGGCGCTGATAATATTACTGCTGATGCTGGGAATCCGAGGCGGACTGCAGTCCCGGCCGATCCGCCCGGCCCACGCATTTTTCTCGTCCAACCGCGTCACCGGATACCTGACGCTGAACTCCTCTTTTACCATCTTAAGAAGCCTGACCCAGACCAATCTGCCCAGCTATAAACTCATGCCCAAGGAAGAAGCGCTGAAAACCGTCGAGGCCATGCTCAAAGCAAACAACGAGCAGATGATTGACCCGCAATACCCGTTCCTGAGGCAACGGTCAGCTCCCGGCAATCCCGGGAAACCGAATGTAGTAGTGTTTATCATAGAAAGCTGGACGGCTGATTACTGCCACAGCGTCTCGGGCCAGCCCAGCGCCATGCCGTTCTTTGACACCCTGGCTGAGCAAGGCATGCTCTTCACCAATTTCCTGGCCAATGGCCAGCGCTCAATTATCGCTGAGACCTCCATCCTGACCTCGATTCCGGGATTTTTCTCGACTAACCTGCGCGGGTCTAAAAAAGTTATGATTGGTTCGCAATCCGAGATGAATCGCTTTCTCGGACTGGGCACCCTCCTGGCGAAAGAGGGTTACACAACTTCGTTTCATCACGGCGCCAAGACCGGCTCAATGGGATTTGACGCCTACACCAAACTGGCCGGGTTTTCCAATTACTACGGCAAGGAGGATTATCCGAATCTGACCGCCCAAGCCGTGGACGGCACCTGGGGCGTCTGGGATGAAGAGTTCTTCCTGGATTCCCTGCGTCGGATGGACGGATTCCGTGAACCGTTCTGCTCGGTGATATTTTCCCTGACCTCGCACGACCCATTCCCGATTCCGCCACACCGGGAATCGCTATTCAGCCAATATTCCACTGAAACCAAATTCCAGCGGGTGCTCCGCTATACCGACTATTCCCTTCAGCAGTTCTTCAACACCGCTAAAGATAAGCCTTGGTTTAAGAATACCGTGTTTATCATCACCGGCGACCACACCAATTATTCCCGGCCTAATATCCTGCGTTCGTATTATCAGGTGCCGCTCCTGATTTATGCCCCGGGTATAATCACACCCCAGCGCTGTAACCAGGTCGGCTCCCAGGTGGATATCCTGCCCACCATCCTGGACCTGTTGTCCATCCCGACGATTCACGCCTCTATGGGCCGCTCGCTCCTGGACACGACTAAAACCCATTATGCCGTAATTACTGAAGGCGCTTATTGCGTTATCTTTGATGACCGGTTTGTCCTGCTGGACGACCTGGAAAAAACCCTCGGAATGTTCGATTACCAGGCTGACCCGTATCTCAAGAACAACCTAATGTCTCAATATCCTGATGCGGCCAAAGAATTAAGGCGTAATCTGTATGCTTATACCCAGGAAGTGACCTACGCCATAACCAATGACAAGGTCTGCCGGGATGAGGATATTAAAGCCGGCAAACAGAAAGAAAATAAATGAGTAAAAAACGTTTTATCTGGCTGTATCTTTTAATATTTAACTTTATCGTTATTGCTTTTTTATCGGGAATAATTAAAGTCCAGTCTGATTATGCCAATACGCCGTCCAATAATTTAATCGGGAACAAACCCCGGATTGTTGCCGGGCTGTGGGAAAGCGGCTTACCTTTCTCATTCCTGGTTATCGGCGACAGCCGGGCCAAGGCCACCTCAGAGCGCCTGATAAAACTGGCCCGGGCAGAGGGCGAACCGGCATTTATGGTTATGAACGGCGATTTCGTCTGGCGGCCGGGCATCTGGAACCACCGTTTCTTCCTGACCCGGATGCTCAACGAAATAAAACCGTCCTTCCCGGTCTTCCTGGTTCCGGGCAACCATGAAATCAGCGATTATGGCAATCCGGGAGACCCGGGGATGGAAAACCCCGAACGCCAGGTAACGCGCCAGGTTTATGAAAGTCTCTACGGGCCGCGAAACTGCGACTTCGTCTATAACAACTGCCTGTTTATTATCTGCGACGGAAACGACAAAAGCCCGGAAAATTATCTGGATTATCTCCGCGATGTTTTATCCAAAAAGGCGGCCGGTAAGAAATACATCTTTATCTTTACCCACTACCCGCCCAAAGGACTGGACGCCAGCATCAAAAAGGCCTGCCTGCCCAACGAACAGGAATTCTTCGCCTTAATGGAGCAATACAAGGTCAATTACTGTTTCTTCGGGCACCATCACGGCTATTGGAAGAGTGAGCAGAATGGCACGGTCTATATTATCTCCGGCGGCGGCGGCACCCGGCTGGAACCGCATATACCCGATAAAATCCATCATATTCTGCGGATCAATGTTGGTCAAGACAAGATTAGCGAAGACAAGATTACCAGCTTGGCCCAAAGCAACATCGGAAACTGGTTCGGAGAAACTGCATTTACTTTTATCTTCCCGGCTATAAACAACAATGGCTGGGTGCTTTATATCGTCCTGTTTGCCTTTTTGCTCGATAGCGGCATGTTATTTTTCCTGTACCGCCGGGCATCCGTAAAACCCCATCCGGACGGGCTCCTGGCGCCGGAAGGCAAAGACAAATGATTCGCCTGCTTAAAACCCCATTTGGCTGGTGCGGGATTGTTTTTGACGCAGATATTATCAGGGAAATAATTCTGCCGGCGCCTGATAAGAGGAAGATATTAGAGCGCCTGCGTCATCACGGCTCTAAAACCCCAAACGCTAAATTCCGACCGGGCCATCATGTAACCGAAGTTCTCAATAACCTAAAACGGTATTTTAATGGGGAAAAAGTTGACTTCAATACCCCGGCAAGATATATAACCACATTAATCTGGTCGAGTAAATTTGAAAGGTCGGTTTATAAAACCCTGATGGCTATCCCTTATGGCCGGGTACAATCTTACCAATGGGTAGCGCAAAAGGCCGGACGCCCAAAAGCCAGCCGGGCCGTGGGCAATGCCCTGGCTAAAAACCCGCTGCCAATTATCATCCCTTGCCATCGGGTGATTAAATCAGACGGTTCTTTAGGCGGTTTTTCCGCCATCGGCGGAACTACATTGAAGGAAAAGCTCCTGAAACTGGAAAAAGCTTTATGATAAAAAAAGAAGTGCTGGACATTCTGGCCTGTCCGCTTTGTAAATCAGACGTAAAACTGGAGGGCGCGCTATTAATATGCGCTAACCCCCAATGCCTCTGCCGCTATCGGATAGAGGACGATATTCCGATAATGCTGCTAGACGAAGCCGCCCGCCCCTGTCCTAAATGCGGCGCCCAGCGGGATTGGTTGGAAGAGAAGAATCTGCTTAAATGCCCGAAATGCGGGTGTAATATTGAAGGACGATAGCAGAAACCACAGATTACACGGATTACGCAGATAAAAATGACATCAGTGAAATCTATAATTATAAAATGATGTCTTCTATGGAAAAGGACGAACGAACGCATAAAATCATCGGGGCTGCGATGGAAGTACATAGCATCATGGGGCCCGGCCGCTTGGAGGCGGTTTATCAAGAATGCCTGGGGGTTGAATTTGGAGAAAGAAATATTCCCTTTGTATCTCAACCGGAGCTACAAATATATTATAAGGACAAAAAATTAAAGAAGTTTTACGTGCCGGATTTTGTTGTATTTAAAGATATAATCGTGGAGATTAAATCCGAGAAAGCCCTAACATCGCTGGACGAGGCTCAAATTATAAATAGCCTCAAAACAAGCCGGTTAAAAGTGGGGCTGCTTATTAATTTTGGCGAGGAATCATTGCGTTTTAAAAGATTCGTTAATTGATTCCACTGATTGGATAGATTTTACCAATTAAATCTGTGTTATCTGTGCAATCTGTGGTTTACTAAATATTATGGATAAAAGGACCGTTCTATTTATTTTGTTATCAGTAGTTATCTGGTTTTTGTACATCCAGTACGTGGCGCCCCGTTTTGCGCCCCAGAAACAACCCGCTCCAATCTCAACCGAATCGTCTTCGTTGGAAAACAGCAACCACATTCAGGCCTCCGGCGGAATAACGCCGACCCAAAAGTCAGCCCTGTCCGCCCCCGAGAAATTATCAACCGCGTTTCAGCAGCCGGTTAATATCGCGCCCCGGCAAAAGGTGCTGGAAAATGATAATATCAAAGTAACTCTATCCAATAAAGGCGCGGCCATAGCGTCGCTTATCCTCAAACAATACAAATCCGCCCGGCTCTTCCCTTCATCCGAAGCCAGCGGGCAATTATCCATTATCAACGCGGCCGACCCGGCCCAATATGCCCTCTCTGTTAAATATCCGGACTCTACTGACGATATCCAGGCCGGGCTCTGGGAAACAATAACCGAAACCGATTCCTCTATAATTTTCCGCTATACCACATCCCAGGGCCTGGTTATTTATAAAACATTTTCTTTAGGCGCTCATAATTACGCCCTGGATTTTTCGGTTAAGCTGGAAAACATCTCCGCGGAACCAATTATCCCGACCTTGATTATACAGGGCGTCGATACCATCCCGCCGGAATTATACAACACCTCTGATATCACCGGGTTGTACGCCTATACCAACCCGCCGATTACCGAGACGACCAAGAGCCAGGAAATTAAATGGTATCTGGAACAGCCTGCTCCGGCTAAGATGAAAAAGGAGATGACCAAAAAGAACATTCCGTCGTTTACCCTGACCCAAGGACAGGATAACGTTTACTGGACCGGAATTACCAATAAATACTTCGCCTCTATTCTGGTGCCGTCATCCATAACCGATATAAATGTTTATGGGTTTAATGTCATCGGCTGTCCGGCGTTAGATACCAATTCCACCCCATACTCGAACCTGAGCTTCTATCTCCAGACCAAAGCATTTACCCTTAACCCCCATGCGACAAAGAATCTGGATTTCCTCTTTTACGCCGGGCCGAAAAACGCGTCTGACTTGGCCGTATTTTCCAACCTGGGATTTGATAAATTACTGTCTTATGGCTGGTTCGGATTTATCAGCAAGATTCTTCTTTTTATCCTGGGCGGTCTTTTCGGCCTCTTTAAGAATTACGGCGTGGCTATTATCGTCCTGACCATTATCGTAAAATTAATCATGTTCCCGATTACCAAAAAAGGCCAGGTCTCAATGTATCACCTCCAGAAACTCCAGCCCCGCATCAAGGCGCTGCAGGCCCAGTATAAAAACGACAAGCGCAGATTCGGCGAGGAGCAAATGAAGTTGTTCAAAGAATTCGGGGTCAACCCCTTAAGCGGATGCCTGCCCATGCTTCTTCAGATACCGGTCTTTATCGGCTTATATTGGGGGCTGGCTCAAGCCATTGAACTGCGCCAGTCGCCGTTTACCCTCTGGATTACCGACCTGTCCCAGCCGGACCAGCTTTGCAAACTGCCGTTTCCGATTTTAGGCGCGCATTACCTCCACGTCCTGCCCCTGATTATGACCGTTTCCTGGCTGATTCAATCGCTCACCCAGCCCAAATCGCCCGACCCGCAGGCCCGCCAGCAACAGAAGATGTTTCTCTTTATGCCCCTGGTTTTCGGTATCATGTTCTATAGCGTCCCTTCGGGCCTGACCCTTTATTGGTTCACCAGCACTCTGCTCGGTATCGTCGAACAAATCCTGATTAAAAAATATTACTTTAGATAATAATACGTAAACTGATTAAGCGGATAAAACGGATTAAGCGGAAATTTCCTACTTAATATGAAAACAAATCTGCTTAATCCGCTTACTTATTTATGGACGACACCATCATCGCTGTTTCCAGTCCCGCCGGAAATTCCCTCAAAGGCATTGTCCGGCTGTCCGGGCCAAGGGCATTAACACTTGTTCAGAATGCAATTGATAAACCCATCAACAGAAAAACCTGGTCAAGTGTTGTATGCGCGCTCACCATCAGATTATCCCCGCAACATACGCTCAACAACGCTAAACGCTCCACGCTATACGCTCCACGCTTCTGCCGCATCCCAGTTACCCTCTACCTGATGCCCGCCCCATATTCCTATACCCGGGAAGATGTCGTGGAAATCCACACCTTCGGCTCAAAGGTCCTGCTGGAAGGCATCCTCAAATACTTCATACGCGCCGGCGCTTGTTTAGCCCAGCCCGGCGAGTTCACCAAGCGCGCCTTTCTCAACGGCCGCATCTCGCTGTCCCAATCCGAAGCGGTCATGAATATCATCCACTCCTCAACCGAACGCGAACACCGGTTGGCGGTTAACCAGCTCCATCAGCACTCTTTCCGGCGACTACAAGAAATACACCAACAACTGCTCGACCTGGCCTCCCGGCTGGAACTAGCCCTTGACTTTTCGGACCAGGACATCGCCATAATCACGCCCAAACAAATAACCGGCTCGCTCAATCGTATTATCAGCGCCATCAATAAAACTCTGAAAGAATCGTCCGGCTATTCTGCAACCACGGACGGGATTACCTGCGTCCTGTGCGGCCGGCCCAATACCGGCAAATCCAGCTTATTCAACCGTCTGGTAACCAGCCGCAAAAATATTGTCTCGCCGGTTCCAGGCACCACCCGCGATTACATTGAAGACAAATTCATCCATAAGAATACCGCCTTCCGGCTATTTGATACGGCCGGGATATCCCGGCGAGAGCGCCACCAGACGAAACAAACCCTGCAACAAGCTGATATCTACCTAATGATTATTGACGGCTCCCAGGGAATAGTGAAACTAGACCAGGCCATTCTCAAGCGCCTGAATCCAGCCAAAACCATTCTGGTCATCAATAAAACCGATTTACTCTCTAAGAATTCTACACTCCGCATTCCGCATTCCGCATTTTATAAGTGTTCTGCCCGCACCGGCTCCGGCATTCCTGCCCTGAAGAATATCCTTGTGGAAAGGGTCAAGGCCGCTCCGCCGGAACGCTCATCAGACCAGGCGCTCATCAACCTGCGCCAGCAGGCCACCCTTAAAAGTTGCCTCGGTTATCTGAACCAGGCTATAAAGCCAGCTAATTTTCCCCCCGCTCAAATCCACTCCCCTAAGGGGAGAGGGCCGGGTGAGGGCGACTCATACGAAATTATAGCCCTGGACCTGAAGGATGCGCTGGAACAACTGAACCTGGCATTAGGCAGTTTTTCCACCGGCAAAAACATTGCTCCTGACAATATCCTCAATAACATCTTCTCCAGATTCTGCGTTGGGAAGTAATTAAGCAAAACAGCACCGGAATCCATCTAGGTTCCGCCCTGAAAAGCGTATAGATAAAAGGTTTGTCCGCCAGAGGCAGATCTGCCTCTGGCATAACCGGCAAGGTGTGTGTCACTGAAGAAATAAAACCTGCATTAGAAAATATGTGGTCTGGTTTATTATAGTCAAGTATTTAATAAATATCAATAATAAATTTTTCCGCCCTGCACTCCTTGTTTAACTCTGGTAATATTTGAAGGTCTCTTTATCTCAGAGCCTTTACCTTGCTTC
>Ga0208373_1004130_pt1 | contig 13447 bp, 12 predicted proteins | sample RifOxyC2_FD_184036 | JGI IMG/M metagenome (GOLD analysis project Ga0208373, IMG submission 184036) | Soil microbial communities from Rifle, Colorado - Rifle Oxygen_injection C2 (SPAdes) | ecosystem: Environmental > Terrestrial > Deep subsurface > Rock core/Sediment | place: Rifle, Colorado...
ATTTATATACTTACTTAAACAGCTCTAATGACCGATCAATAATCTCTTTCCACTGGTCATAATTCACCGCGCCGCTCAGCTTGTTGCCATTAATAAAGAATGTCGGCGTGCCCTCAACTCCAAGCGCATTACCGTCCTGAAAATCCTCAACAATCAAGCCCTGATATTTCTTGGTCGCCATACATTCATCATACTGATCCATATCTAGACCAGACTTTTCAGCAGTGCTATAAAGAATAGAATCATTAAATCCGCCGACTGAAACCGAGAATAACCGATCGTGCATCGGCCAAAACATATTTTGATTTTGAGCGCACAACCCCGCTTGAGCCACAACAATGGAATACTCATCAATGATTGGATAATTACGATAGATATATAATAATTCAGCTTGATACTCGTTGACAATTTTCCTGATGATTGGAAACTCCTGTTGACAGACTGGACACTGAAAATCTGAAAACTCAACAATTACCAATTTAGCATCCGGATTGCCAAAATACGGACGGTTTGTTTTCTCGGCAATCTGACGCTGGGGACTCTTTTGTTCTGGGTCTGAATTGGTGTTAGACATTATTCCGCCGTCATCAATTTTGACTAAGACCTGATCTGAACTACGCCACGCGTCAATGGTCAGAAAAATCGCCGCCACCACCAGTATCAATGTAAGTATAATTGCCACAATAGCGACAATACCCCAGCCGTGACGGTACCATTTATTACTCGTCCGGACATTGGAATCAACCGATAAATTATTATTTATTTCTTGATTCATAAGCTGGATTTATTATAACACAAATATACTCCTCATAATATATGTTGACTTTTTCAACAAAATATGATAGGATTAAAGAAGTTAGTAAAGAACTACTTTTACTATTATAAATAGTTAGTCCAAATATAATGACAATTGATATTATTCAAATCATCTCAGCCATTGCCTTGGTTATCTTCATTTTGATGCAAAACCGCGGTTCCGGACTGGGTAGCGCGTTTGGTGGCGAAGGCAATGTCTATCGCACCAGAAGAAGCTTTGAAAAGTTGCTATTTCAAGGCACTATTGTTATCGCGATTATATTTTTTATTACCGCTTTTATAAACTTTATCTATTAATCTGGTAAAAGAACCAAGTGAGTCTATTATCTACTTTGGGAAAAAAATTATCACACTCTTTTTCCCAGGAAGCTAAAAAGTTAAAAAAAATAAAAAGACAGCATCACCTAGATAAAAGCTTGGTGACTGGTTTGAATAAATCAAAATTTCCAACTATCAAGCAAATCAAGCATCTACCGAAGGTATTGGATAATAAGGAAAGGAAACGAGCGAAAGTGTTAACTTCGATTATAATAATCTGCGCTGCCATTCTGCTGATTAAAGGCTATTTTACATTGACGGTCAGTATTCCCAAAGACGGCGGCGAATACATTGAGGGACTAATTGGCGCTCCAAGCTTTATCAATCCGATATTAGCTCAAAGTGATGCTGATCGCGACTTATCACGACTAATATTCTCCGGCCTGCTTAAATGGGACAAAGACCGGCAACTAGTGCCTGATCTTGCCATTGATTTTGAAGTTTCAGCCGACCAATTGACTTACACCTTCCACTTGCGTCAAGATGTCGCGTGGCATGACAACGAGCCATTCAAAGCCGATGATGTGGTCTTTACCGTCGCCTCCATCCAAGATCCGGAGTATGATAGCCCACTATCGCGAAGTTTTCGAGGCGTCACAGCCGAAAAAATTGATGACTACACCGTCACCTTTACTATTGGCGAGCCGTTTGCGCCGTTTTTGGGACTGTTGACATTTGGCATTTTGCCAGAACACTTGTGGTATAGTATCCCGCCGGCCAATGCCCAGCTAGCCGAGCTCAATAAAGCGCCAATTGGCACCGGTGCTTGGAAATTTGATAACTTCAAAAAAGACAAAACCGGCAATATCAAATCATATACCGTAGTTCAAAATAAAAACTACTACGGCGATAATCCCTATCTCAAAAAAATAATTTTCAAATTTTACGGAGATTTTATATCGGCGGTTGAGGCGCTAAAAAGCAAAGATGTTCAAGGTGTGGCGTATCTACCAAAAGAATTTCAAGCTGATTTGAAAAAAAACAAAAACATTGACTATCATAATTTAATTCAGCCTCAATATACTGCTGTCTTTTTCAACCAAAGAAAAAATAACCTCCTAGCGACTAATTATATCCGACAAGCTTTAGCTTTGGCAACCAATAAAAAGAAAATAATGTCTGATGCCTTCAATCAAGAAGGCCAGATAATTGATGGTCCGACCTTACCCGGCATAGAAATAAATCCTGATATTAAAAAATATAATTATGATCCAGAAGCGGCCGTGGCTCTGCTTGAAAAAAACGGCTGGCAGTTAACAGCCACGACCACTAGTGACGGGATTACCCATCAAGTCAGAAAAAAGAATGCTTGGTATCTAGAAATTGAGTTGACGACCGTTGACCAGCCAGAGACCATTAAAACCGCAGAAATCATCAAAGAGTCGTGGGATCAAATCGGCGTTAAAACAAATCTTGTCATTATTGATCGGTCAAAAATCTTGCAAGACACCATTAAGCCAAGAAATTATGAAGCCTTGCTATTTGGTGAAAATCTAGGTTCAGATCCTGATCCATTTCCTTTCTGGCATTCGTCTCAAAATGAACATCCTGGACTAAACCTAGCGATCTTCACCAATAAAACCGTGGACAAACTACTGGAAGACGCCAGAAAAACCAATAACTGGGAAGAGCGAAAAAAGAACTACCTGGAATTTCAAAAAATTGTGGCCGAGGAATTACCGGCGATATTTCTATATAATCCGACCTATACCTATCCTCAAGACCAAAAAATAAAAGGTTTCGATCTCATTGGCATTGCCGTACCGGCTGATCGGTTTGCTAATATTAATGATTGGTATGTTAAAACAAAACGAATTTTGGGACGCTAATGATGTGAATTAGAGATGCAAATAGTCTTTCAACTGTCATTGCGAGGAGCGACCAGTGATGACAGCTTGTTTTCCACGGGATCCCCACGGTCGCTTGAGCTCCCTCGGGATGACAATAATAACCTAGTGAGCCGAAGTGGCGAAATTGGTAGACGCGCTACGTTCAGGTCGTAGTTCTCGCAAGGGAGTGGGAGTTCAACTCTCCCCTTCGGCACAAATATAAGCAACTCGAACAAAAACCAGTGGGAGTTTCCACCAAAAGCGGACAGGCAACTCTCCCCTTCGGCATAAAATTCACATCTCATAAGTGATTATCTTTAATCACTTATAACTTTTAAAAAAATAATCAGTAAAAAAACTTAAATGACAACAAAAAAAACTACTCACCAAACATCTGGTAAAACAAACCAGCGAAAAAGTTTTGGTCGAATTAACAGACCTGCCAGCGGACAACGTTCAAACGTCGCCCCAGCAGGCAAACCCACCAGAATTGAACCGCTTCGCGTGCAAGCCACGGCGGGCAAACAAAACATAAATCAACCCAAAAAAACTGGGCAAAGATTTTATCATCCACAAAAAAAGAAAAAAGAGACGATTAGCCAACAAAAATTTACCCTTCAAACTGTTGGCGGCAGTAGCAGTAAAACACTAAAAATCATTCCGCTCGGTGGTTGTGAAGAAGTCGGTCGCAATATGACTATCTTTGAATATGACCAAGACATAGTCATTTTGGATATGGGTATGCAATTTCCCGAGGAAGATATGCCGGGTATTGATTATATCATTCCCAACATCAGCTATTTGAAAGGCAAAGAAAAGAACATCCGCGGAGTGATATTTTCTCACGGCCATCTTGATCATATCGGCGCCGCTCCAATCCTACTTGAACGTCTAGGTAATCCGACTATTATCGGCCGTGATCTGACGGTCGCGATGGTCAAACATCGACAAGAAGATTACAAAAAAGACAGCGCAACAAAACTCAAAACAATAATCATCAAAAACTTGAAAAATAAGATCAGATTAGGATCATTTGAAGCCAGCTTTTTTCAAATTGAACATTCAATTATGGACGCCGTGGGATTAATTCTTAAAACTCCCGCCGGCACCGTGATTCATCCGGGTGACTGGACTATGGAACGAGACAAAAATGGCAAATCGTCATTGGATTATTCCTTTTTGTCCAGACTGCCCAAACCAACCGTGTTAATGCTTGAAAGTTTGGGCGCGGTGGACGTCAGGAAAAGCGCTACTAGCGAAGAAATGAAAAAAAACCTTGAAGACCTGATTACCAAAGCTCCCGGCCGAGTCGTAATTGGCACCTTCTCATCACAAACCGAGCGAATCAACTGGATTATTAACACCGCTCAAAAATTAGGCAAGAAAGTCGCAATTGACGGCTATAGCATGAAAATGAATGTTGAAATTGCCAAAAAATTCGGCTACATCAAATATCGCGAAGAAACTATGATAAAGCCGGAAAAAATTCATGATTATCCGGACGATAAAATTGTGTTTTTATGTACGGGCGCGCAAGGCGAGGGCAATGCCGTGCTGTCTCGAATTATTGAAAATCAGCATCGCAATATCAAACTGAAAAAAACCGATACCGTCATCTTGTCATCTTCAATCATCCCCGGTAATGAACGGTCAATTCAAACCCTTAAAGACAATCTGTATCGCCAATGTGATAATGTTATTCATGGCAGTATTATGGATATTCATGTTTCCGGACATGCCAACCGAGAAGATATATTGCAAATGTTGACCACAATCAAGCCGACCTACTTCGTCCCGGTGTATGCTTATCATTATATGCTTCGTGAAGCGGCCAAGTTGGCGCAAATTGTCGGCCTGAAAGAAAAAGATATTTTTGTGCCTGATAATGGACAGATTATCGAGCTAGACAAAACCGGCGCCCGACTGACTGATAAAAAAGTACCGGCCGGCTATGTCTTTGTTGACGGACTGGGAATTACCGACAGTAATAATGTTGTTCTGCGTGATCGACAGATGATGGCAGAAGACGGCATGCTGGTCGTCATCGCAACAGTTGATGGTAAAACCGGCCGGCTGATTCATAATCCCGATCTAATCTCACGTGGCTTTGTCTATATGAAAGAAAATAAAAAGCTGATTGAAATGACCAGACAACGGGTCAAAAAGATGCTCAAAGACAACAATCCCAAAACCGCTCCAGATGAACATTATCTGCGAGATTTAATCAGAAATGAAATTGGAAAATTCTTGTATCAGAAGACCGAGAAACGGCCGATGATTTTGCCAGTGATTATAGAAGTATAATGCGTGGAACGCAAAACATATAACGTAGAACGCTATTTTGAAGATAGAAAAAAACAGGTGAATTACTTCACTTGTTTTTTGTTAACGTCTTTGTTAAAATATAATAACTATAAGTTATAAGCTAAAGGCTATGACAAAACTAATTGTTGTTTCAGGAATGCAGCCCAGCGGTCCGCTTCATATCGGCAACTATCTTGGCGCGCTCAAAAACTGGGTTGAAATTCAAAATAGTGGCAAGTATGATTGTTTTTTCTTTGTGGCTGATTATCATTCAATCTCAGAAGATTATGATCCCAAACATAAAAAGGATCAAACCTTGGAATTGGTAGCGGATTATCTGTCAGCGGGCATTGACCCGGCTAAGTCAACTATTTTTGTCCAATCGCAAGTCCCACTCTGCACCGAGCTGGCTTGGGTGTTCAATACGGTCACACCGGTGGCGGAAATGGAACGGATGACCCAATTCAAAGACAAATCAGCTCGGCAAAAACAAAACATTAATATGGGTCTGTTTGATTACCCGGTTTTGCAAGCGGCGGATATTTTGATTTACAAGGGTGAATTTGTACCGGTCGGAGAAGACCAAATTCAACATGTAGAATTAACCCGCGATATTGCCCGCTGGTTTAACAACCGTTACAAAAAAAAATATTTTCCCGAAGTCAAGCCACTTCTAACTCCGACTGCCAGAATAATGAGTCTCGTTTCACCAACCAATAAAATGTCAAAATCTCTGGGTGACAAACACTGGCTTGGTATTAATGACAGTCCGGAAGAGATAAACAAAAAAATATCAAAAGCTGTCACCACCAAAGAAGGAATTGAAAATTTATCGGAAATTTACGAAGCATTCAAAACTTCTATGCCGGGGCAGTTCAACGCTGATACTATGGCTATGACCAAATCCACAATTGCTAAAGGTGTGGCTGATTATTTTACTGATTTCAGAAAAAGGAAAGCCGAGCTACTGAAAAACAAAAAACAAATTGCCGATATTTTAGATACTGGAAAAACTCGGGCAGAAAAAATTGCTGTCAAAACCATGGCTGAAGTAAAGCGAGTTATTGGCGTTATGTAAATTAATTGTGAAAATATAGGAATTAGATGATGGCCATCTAATCCTTTTGAACCATATCGTCGTTCATTAGAAAACTCACAGGAGGTGAAACAATGATTATTGCAGTTGATTTGATGGGCGAAAATGGTCCCAAGCCCATTGCTAGCGGCATTAAAGAAGCCATTAGAAAAGGTACTATCCATCCGGAACAAGTGGTGGCTATCGGTACACCAGCCGCCCTCAAACTGATGAGAGGACATATCCCCGAGGCAAACCAGCGAGTTTGTCAAGGGACAATACCAATGGGCAAAAAATTCAGCTTGGCTGACAAAAAGGGCAACTCATCACTCCACGCTGGATTCGCCGGCATGGAAAATCAAGAGTTTACGGCCTTTGTCTCACCTGGTGAAACCGGATTTATGGTGGGACTAGCAATAACCGTCTTGGGACGACTCAAGCGAGGACTGAAACCGGCACTGATAGTGCCACTGCCAAACCAAAACGGAACATTGCTCCTGTTGGATGCCGGCGCTTCGCCTGATGCCAACTCCGACGATCTAGTCAATTTCGCTAAGATGGGATGTATTTACAGCCAAAAACTGTTGGGCACAAACAACCCGCGAGTTTGTCTGCTGAATATGGGTGAAGAGCCGACCAAAGGCAACGACACCCTACAACTGGCCCATCAGAAATTAGAAGCGGATGACAGCATCAATTTTCATGGCAACATTGAGGGTGATGGATTATTGTCAGCTGAAATAAATGTGGTGGTCTGTCCTGGTCTGTTGGGCAACATCGTCTTAAAGGCAACCGAAGGAACCAAAAACCACATTGCCCAAAAGCTGGGCCCAATCTGGCAGATAATTAGATGGTTGGCTTTGTCTCATGACGAAGCTGATGTTGGTGGCGCGCCACTAGCCGGAGTCAACGGTCTGCCAATTGTCACACATGGTCGAGCCGGAAAAAGAGACATTGCCAGCGCCATTAGGGCGGCAATCAGAGAAGCAGAGGCTGATGTCAACGGCGCGATTCTGCGCGCTATTCATTCAACACCAGCTGATTTGACCCAAAACTAAAAGGTCGGCGGAAAAGAAGTACTTTCCGCCGACCATTTTTTTTAAAAACCCCAGAATTTTCTGGGGTAGTCTCATAATGTCTTTAGACTTTAGAGAAGAGCAGGGAGGAAATGAAGTTTCAAAAACGACCGCATCGGCCCAAAGAATCTTTCTTGGATAATGATCAGACCAGGATCATATGGCTCTGTAAATTTAACTATCTCCGGCTCCATCATAGACATCCGGCCGTTAAACTCAACTGCCAATTCCTTGCCTCCCTCTACCGAAGAAATGTACTCCATTACAATCATAATCTCCAAAGCCATAGCGGCAACTCTGGCCGCTACTTGAACAATGCTATTAGTATTGGCGATTTCGCATTCGCCGTGATCAATGACATCGCGACGCAACCGGTTGAAAAGATCGAAATATTCATACAAAATATCAAATCGCTCTCTAATATCAACTCTAGCTACCGACCGCAGGGTCTCTTCCATAAATCTCTCCTGTTGGTTGCTTTTTTCATTTAACGATCTCAACTGAAAAAGTATACCACGTCTGGAATAAAGTGTCAAACCCAAAACTTATCTGCCTCCTCTTCCATAGCGCCTAGTCGAGTATAATAATCAGCAAACTCATTGAGGTGTGCCAAAGCAATCTTGCCAGTCGTCACTGGGTCATCGTCGGTGACATTGGTGTTTGGGCCGACTGTGCCGTGCTCAAGCTCGACATCTATACCACGGCGAAATTGTTCAATGTCAAATTTACTCCAGTCAATGCCAAGTCCTTCGCCGATTTTTTTGGCTTGCTCGGATGTAAAATGCATTTTAATGTCAGTCATAAATAAAATTTTAAATTAATTAAAAATTAAAATAACAAGCTACAAATAACAAACTACAAACAAATTCCAAATCTCAAAATTCAATAATCAAATGTTTGTAATTTGATTTTTTGGTTATTATTTCTTGTTTGTTTCTTGCGTCCTTGTTTCTTGATTATTAATTTACAACTATAATCTAAGTTACTTTATAATTATCATTAATTTCTTTTTTAAATCAGCCAATATCTTTTTACTTGTGGCTTCAATATTAATCCTGACCAGCGGCTCGGTATGCGACGGTCGGACATTGAAAAACCAATCTCGGCCATAAACTGACAAGCCGTCTATTTGTTTTATTTTATATTTCCAATATCTTTTCTTCAACTTTTTTCTAACTGACGCAAAATCAACTCCCTGCAAATTTATTTCGCCTGAAATATGATATTTCTGCCTAAACGGTAAAATAGCTTCAGACAAAGATAAATTGTGCTGTTTCAAATGCTCCATCACCATCAATACTGGGATGATTGAATCACCAAACACATAATTTATCCGCTCTCGGGGCGACATAGAAAAATTAAACATATAATGACCAGAGTTTTCACAACCAAATATAATCTTTTTCTGGCTCATCGTGCGGACGATATTTGAATAGCCAGCTCGATGGACAATGGGCTGACCACCAGCGCCCATAATCGTCTCTGATAATCCTAGTGACAGCCGAGCATCAATAATGATCTTGGACTTTGGCCACCGATTCAATATAATCTGAACGAGCATACAATTGAGATGATATGGCTCAACAAATTGTCCTGTCTCGTCAATAAAAATACAACGGTCGCCATCACCATCAAAGATGATGCCAAGGTCACTTTTATATTTTTTAACCGCCACCTTAGCTGACCTTTGATTTTCTGGCAACATTGGATTAAGCCCATGGTCAGAGTGCCCATCATTGGCCTTAAAATTAATCTTAATCGTCTTGACCTTGAGACGAGAAAAAACATGACTGACCACTTTTGCGCTAGCGCCGCCACTTGAATCTAAAACCACTTCTAAGTCCTTGATATTCTTGAAATCCACCAAAGACGCAATAAATCGATTATAACCATCCAACACATTAAGAGGCGAAGTTTTTTTCTTCTTATTTAACTTTTGATATTTGTGATGAGAGATTAGTTTGGAAATCTTTTTTAATTTATCAGCTGAACCATAAACCACCCCATTTGATCCGCAAATTTTAAATCCAGTATAGCCAGCCGGATTATGAGATGCCGTCACCATCACACCGCCGTCAAATTTATTTTTGCCGACAGCGAAAAAGAGGATGGGTGTCGCATTGACGCCAAGATTAGATACATCTGCCCCGCCGTCAATAAGTCCAGCCATGAAAGACTGGCCGGCCAACTTAGACTCGCACCGAAAATCAACAGCCAAAACGACATGCTTGGGTTTGGCGTGATCTACAAATGCCCGAGCAATTTGATAAGCTGTGCCATTGTCAAAATCCTCGGGATATTTACCCCGAATGTCATATTCTTTAAATATTTTTTGCAACTTCGTCTTTTCAATCATTACTATAATTTTAACAGAAATCAGTCAAACATAAAAGGCAGACATTTCTGCCCGCCTTATATTAATAACCGACTAGCTATTCATTCAGTTTTTTCAACGCTACTTTCTTATACATCATCAACGCACCCAAACCCCACCAAATAGCAATCAGCTTAATCAGCCAACCGACATAAGGCAAACTGATTAAAATGAAAAATACAACCAAGCCGACGATTAAAGCCAAGATTAAATTTGGCTGTTTTTTCTTGTTGATTGCATTAATGATAAGTCCACCAATAGCAATACCAGCAACTAGCTTGGCCAGACAAAGTGAGATGATATACATCATCATCATTAGAGCCGATAATGGCAAGCCGATGACAGTCATAGCCAGCAGTAGCGCCAAAACCGGAGTAACAATAAATATTATCAGTCCCCAACCAATGCTTGCCATTGGGCTTTCCACCAAGCTATCAATAATTTCTTTGGTCGGCTTCTTAACTAACGCAATCATCAGTAGTCCAATTATCAACAAACTAATAAATGAAATAAGCTTCCAAAAAGCCAACCATGGCGACAGCGCTTTTTTGAAATTAAACTTTTGATCACCTTTCTCGGCCCGAGTGATCGCTTCAAACACTTTCTCGCCGGCGATTACTGCTCCGTCTTGAATATTAAGCTGGTCATCAGTAAAAGATTTATATAACAGATTACCGCCGATATTGGCGCTTGGCATTAGAGACAAATCACCGTCGCTGATTTCCGCTTTAACATTGCCGGCTATATCATTTGACAGCACCACACTAGCGCCATAAAACTCGGCGTTACGGAAGATATGACCATCAACTGCCAGACTTGCTCCGGCCAGCATCACATCCCAACCGACTGATGATTCACTGCCTAGTATAATATTAGATCCGGCGGCAAAAACATTTTCTGTAATTTGCGAATTTATGGTCACATTACTTCCAGCCGACCGAACACTGCCAGCCACTTGGCCGGAAATCGTAACCGCGCTACCAGCGGCAAAAACACTCCCCCCAACATCACCAGAAATTACGACATTATTGCCAGCGGCAAAAACACTCCCAGCCACTGGTCCTTTGATACTGATCATATTACCAGCGACAAATAAATCGCCCTTAATGGCGCCCTCAATTGTCACCACATTGCCGGCTTTGAATAAATTGCTGTTGATAACCTCGTCTGGTCCGATATAAATGTTTTCTTGACCGTCATCTGCTGCCATCCCTGCCACCGGCAAGACGAGCAGAGCAGAAAAAACCAGAACAAGCGAGAGAATTTTGATTCTACTCATAATTTTATAAATTAACTTTTTATTTATTTTTTTAATTTTTTATTATTGAGATGGTTACAAAACTGTTTTCACCATAATTTGCTATTTTCAGGTAATACTTCGTCAAACTGCAAAAAATGATTATCATCGTAATACTATTACGCCTCAAATCATTTTTTTGGTTTTCCTCGTCTTGCCTGAAAATACCTAAATTCTATTATAAAACAGTTTTGTAACCATCTCATTTTAATTATATCACTTTTTTCTGGCAATTGCCACCAAATTTGACCCGCCCAATATGCTCCGCTTTTGACCCTTAAATTCATAGTAAATATCATCCACCTTAAATCCCGCTGATATTAACAATTTTCTTAATTCCCGTTTGGAAAAAGTATGAATATATCTTGGTTGCCAATTATCCTTCAATTTCCACGGGATGAAAGCGTCACGCAGGCTCCAAATCTTATACTGGCCCAGCTTCTGCCGGTAGTTGAAAATATATTTATAGTAGAGCTTGAACCATTTGGCAGAAAATAAATTCCAATTGTAAATAATCAATTTTCCTCCGGGTCGAAGCAACACACAAATATTTTTCAAGGCCTGAAGCTGAAGCTCCCGGCTAGGAATGTGGTGAAGCACCGCGATCATTAGCGCTAAATCGTAATTTTCATTTTTCAATTTCCAATTTTCAATCGCCAGCACATCACCTGCAATAAATTCTGTCCAATTACAATCTTTAAACCTATTGCTTGCGATTTTGATCAGCTCGGCTGACGCGTCAACTCCCAAATACTTAATGTGGGAACTGGCAAACACGCTAGCCATGCGACCATTGCCACAGCCGACATCAAGCACTTTGTCACCCGGTCTGACAAATTTATTAAAATCACCAAAACCTCGCCACCATCTACTTCTAGTATTGGAAAACTCTGGAGCAATCGCATTGTAAATATCGCTGGTTTGGTGTAAGATATGTTGGGTAATCTTCTTATTCATATGATAAAAAATCAGTTAGAAAAAATCATTATCGCGGTGATCAAACAAAATCCTGTCTCTGCCGAGGATTTGTTTGTAATTGTTCGGCAAGAAGCAGGTAAATTCAAACTGCCCCCGCCCAATAAATCTCAGCTATTGTCAGCTTATCATAGATTGCTCAAAAATAAAAAACTGCGAGTTGATAAAACTTTGGAACAAATGCTGACTAAGCGAGCAGTCAGGACAATGTCAGGCGTGGCTGTGATTTCAGTCTTGACCAAGCCATCGCCTTGTACCGGTAATTGCCTATATTGTCCGACTGAATCTGATATGCCCAAAAGCTACTTGTCCAATGAACCGGCAGTCATGCGGGCGATTTTGTGCGACTTTGACCCATATCGTCAAATTAAAATGCGACTTCAGGCGCTAGAAGCCAATGGCCATCAAACTGACAAGATAGAGCTCATTATTATGGGCGGGACTTGGTCGTGCCACCCGCAGAAGTATCAAAACTGGTTTATCCGTCGGTGTTATGAGGCCTTAAACGGCCGACTGTCCAAGTCGCTGGCAATTGCTCAAAAGACCAACGAAACCGCTCGGCACCGCTGTATCGGCCTGACTTTGGAAACTCGGCCTGATTATATAGACACGACAGAAATAATCCAGATGAGAAAATTCGGCTGTACCAGAGTGGAGCTGGGCATTCAGCATATTGATGATAAAATTTTACAATTGAACCGGCGGGGTCACACCAGCAGACAAAGCACCAGCGCAATCCATCTGCTTAGATCCGTCGGACTCAAAATAAATTATCACTTAATGCTCAATTTACCGGGTTCAACTCCGGCCAAAGATTTGACAATGTTTAAAAAGTTATATACTCATCCTGACTGGATGCCGGATATGATCAAAATTTATCCTTGCGTGGTAAATGAGCATTCTGATTTATATCAGTGGTGGAAAAAGGACAAGTACAAGCCCTACACCAAACGTCAGCTTATGGATTTAATCATTAAAATCAAAAAAATCACTCCACCTTATGTACGAATCACCCGGCTGATCCGCGATATTCCCAAAGAAAGCATTGTCGCCGGCAATAAAATTACCAATCTCCGGCAGATTATTGGTGACTTAGCTGGAAAGCAGGGGTGGAACTGTCAGTGTATTCGGTGTCGGGAAGTAGGACGACAGAAAAAAAATTTCAATTTTCAATTTTCAAATCTCAAATTAAAAAAAATCAAATATAGCGCGAGTGGCGGGGTGGAATACTTTTTAAGCTTTGAGTCTGAGGATGGGAAAGTGTTGTATGCGTTTTTGAGACTTCGAATAAATTCCTTCCCTTGTTTGGAGGAGAGACCGAGGAGGGGTCTTGAAAAACAAGGCGATTCCCACGCTTCGCTCAGAATAGGCCCATTAGCAATC
>Ga0208373_1004132_pt1 | contig 13445 bp, 16 predicted proteins | sample RifOxyC2_FD_184036 | JGI IMG/M metagenome (GOLD analysis project Ga0208373, IMG submission 184036) | Soil microbial communities from Rifle, Colorado - Rifle Oxygen_injection C2 (SPAdes) | ecosystem: Environmental > Terrestrial > Deep subsurface > Rock core/Sediment | place: Rifle, Colorado...
GACCTTGGCCAACTTTGCCGCCGTATCCATTTCGCGAAACATGTCGAGGTCGTTGTTGCTCGCGCAGCCGTCGGTTCCCAGCCCGACCGGAATGCCCCGTTTTCGCATTGCCGATACCGGAGCAATGCCGGAGGCAAGTTTCATGTTGCTTTCCGGATTGTGCACCGCCCGGCAGCCATGATCGGCAAAAATCTGGATATCTTCTTCATTCATTGCCACGCAGTGGAAGGCGGTAAACCGTTCGCTCAGAAAGCCGATTTCCTCGAGAAATTTCATTGCCGGTTTGCCGAATTTTTCCTGGAGCTGTTTTGCTTCCGCCCTGTTTTCAAGAAGATGCGTTGCATAAGGCGCATTAAATTCATCGGCGAGCGCCTTGGCATCCTTCAGCAGGGAAGGGGAGCAGGTGTAAAGAGAATGAGGTTCGACGACGATCCGCACAAGCGGGTCGCCGGCCCATTTCTCCAGTAGTTTCCTTGTGTACAATAACCCTTCTTCCGGCGTCTGGAAATTAGGGGAAGGAAGGTCGAAAAGAACCTCTCCTACCAGACAACGCACGCCCGCTTCCTTGGCTGCACGGGCCGTCTCTTCCTCGAATATGTACATATCGCAAAATGTCGTCGTCCCGGAGCGGATCATCTCCGCGCAGGCCAGAAGGCTTCCCCGATAGGCAAGTTCCGGATCAACATTTCTCGCCTCAGCCGGAAATATGTAGGAATTCAGCCATTCCATCAATTCCATGTCATCGGCGATTCCGCGAAAACAGGTCATGGCGGCATGGGTGTGACCGTTTATAAGCCCCGGCATTACCAGCGAATCCCGGGCGTCAATCTCCAGATGGCCCGTGAAACGGCTTTTTATCTCCTCGATCGATGCGATGGCAATGATATTTTCTCCCTCTATGGCAATCGCCCCCTCAGGCAGAACCGTATTCATATCGTCCATCAGGAGAACCCGTCCTCCCAGAATAAGGGTATCGACCAATTTCATAAAAAGCGCCTCCGGAGAAATTATTCAACTTATGTAAAGGCTCCACGCGATAATTTTCGCCGCGCCGGCTTGCTGAGAGTGTCCTTGGCAACGGTTTTATTGGGACGTTTTATTCGCCGTTGGCTTTTGCATAGACGAAGGAAAAAATCAATCAAAATGCTGCGGAGATTAAATCAATATTGTATTGACATATAAGGCCGTTTTTTTTAAAACAGCAACCGGTAAAAAAATTTTACATTGAAATCGAGAGGGGGGCGAGATCATGCGCAAGATTGTATTGTCACTGATCGCTGTGCTCGTGGCGACTGGTTTTTACGGGTGCGCGTCTGTGGAAAAGGCAAGCAGGCAGCGGCAAGTTGCATCGGTGCTGACTTATTTATTCCCCGGATCAGAGCAGGCTCCGCCTGTTCCTGAAAAGGTTGCTGTAATCAACGTGCCATTCCGGATTGGGATAGCTTTCGTGCCGGACAACGCTGAACCGCAATTTCGCCTTCCGGAAAGCGACCGCCTGAAATTGGCAGAAGAGGTACGCGATGCGTTCTCGCACTATCCGTTCGTCAGTGAAATTCTGGCGATTCCGTCTATGTATCTTGAGCCCAGCGGCGGATTCGCGAATCTTGACCGGATCGCCGCACTGTTCAAGCTCGACGTTATCGTCCTGGTGTCCTATGACCAGGTGCAGCATGCTGGTCCGACTGGTTGGTCATTTCTGTACTGGACAGGTGTCGGTGCATACATCATCACTGGCGACCAGTATGACGTTCTCACCGCTGTCGACACCGCAGTGCTTGACATCAAGAGTCGGCGCTTATTGATGCATGCAACAGGCATCTCGAATATCAAAGGCACTGCGACGATGGTGGGCTTTACCGAGCGTTCGCGAGAGGCGCGCACTCACAGTTTTGAGGCAGCGATCCGGGAAATGATCGGCAAGCTGCACGGCGAGGTGAAGGCCTTCCGCGAACGTGCGCCGAAGGACCCGACTATTCGTTTGCTTTTGCCGCCCGGCTATAACCCCAATGCAAGCCGACAGGCGCCACCATAGCTATCCCGCATTTTTGTTTTCAGAAAGCGAGAAACGTTCAGTCTGACTAAACATTTCACAAAATTAAAATATAAGTGCTGTAATTTCACAATTTCGCCCTTGCAAGTGTCAAAATATTACTGTAGATACCCCGCGAAAGTGTTTTCGAGTGTTGCCTGGGTGGCGGAACTGGTAGACGCAAGGGACTTAAAATCCCTCGATCCTTGAGGTTGTGCGGGTTCGATTCCCGCCCCAGGCACCAGTTAAAAAAAGGGGGAAATGTGAACCTGTCCCCAATGAAAATGTACTCTAACGGTTTATAGGCTGTCAAGTTTTTCCACTTTTCGAATAAGCGCAGCAGACTTATAAATGTGCCGAAACTACTAAAGCCTTTACAACCTCGTGACAATATCCATAGAGACCGATTTCCGATGCCTGATGCCAAGGATCCATACCTCGGACTCGCTTACTTTGAACACGACCCGGTAATCACCCACGCGGAGCTTCCAGTAGCCTTTTAGTGATTTTCGCAAGGGCTCCCCATAGTCATGAGGTGCACTCTGCAATCGTTCTTCTACGGCCTTACGGATCCTGTCTTTTGTCCTTCGATCGATAAGGGGCAAATCCTCAACGCAAACAGCAGGATGATAATGTAATGTAAAAGGCATGGATCATTTCCACACATCGTCATGCGAGAGCGCCACTTTTCTGTCGAATGTCTTCATTCGTATATCGGCAAAAGATGCAAGGGCGACATCTTCCCGTAAGTCAATTGCCTCCCGGATAAGGTCACGGGCAATGGTGGACATGGAAAGGCCCTCACTGGTTGCAAGGTCATGCAAAACACTATACAGTGGCGGCTCAACAACAATGTTCACTCTCGGATTTCTGGCGGGCATAATTGTTTCTCCTTTTTAGATAAGTGTAACACTTTTGATGCACCGTGTCAAGGCGAAAATCTCATTGCGATGCCTTTGCTGTTGACAATGGTCGGGAAGTCTGTAAAATGCCGCTGAAAAATTGAGTATTCGTGAAGTAACCGTGAAGCAATAAAGATGGAAAATATATATGAAAGCCATTATTTATAGGCGGGACAGAGGATTGACCCTTGAGGATGTCCCCCTTCCGGAGACAGGCGATGATTTCATAATTGTCAGGGTCGTCAATACCGGTTTCTGCGGTTCGGATCACTCCCTGATTGAAAGCGGATTTCTGGCCGATGGGACGATACTCGGACACGAAACAAGCGGGGTTGTCGTTAGGATCGGCAAGAAAACAGAAGGCATCACTGAAGGGATGAGGATAATCGTCAGACCTACCTTTTGCGGAAACTGCCGGGAATGTTTGATGGGTATGCCCCACCTGTGCAGCGGGCAGAGAAGGACGATCGGCATCGGGGATCTCCCCGGTGGATTTGCCGAATATCTGAAGATATACCCGCAAATGGCCATTCCAATTCCTGAGGGCGTTGATTACCGCAATGCCGCTTTGGCTGAACCTTTTGCCGTCGCGTTGCACGGCATCAAAACCGCGGGGTCCTCAGGCGGTTCCATTCTGGTGATGGGCGGCGGGGCAATAGGTTTGGCATGCGTTAAAATACTCAAGATTCTCGGATATTTCCCGATAGCCCTTTCCGAACCGGTTGAAGAAAAAAGGATGCTGGGGGGACAATTGGGAGCAGATTTTCTCATCGATCCCCGGTCTGAAAATATTTCGGCAAAATGCGCAGAATTTACAAAAGGAGTCGGATTTGAAACAATACTGGAGTGTTCCGGCATAGCCGAAAATATTTCACTGGCGATGGAGCTTGCCGCCAAGGGCGGCCGGGTATGCATGATCAGCATCATCTTCAAAAGCATATCCATAGCTCAGCCAATGTACCTTAATTTCAAGGAGATTAGTTTTACAGGGGCTTATTCCAATACGCACGAGGAAAACAGGACCTGCTTGGAATGGATGTCCGAAAAAAAGCTCGACGCACTGCCTCTGATAACTGATCTGATTTCCCTTGATGAATTGCCGGATATCTACGAAAAAAGGATAAAAACCGGGGAAGCCCTGAAGGTGATGCTTAAAATCGGGGATGAATTTTAATATCTGGGCACAAAATCCACCGCCGCATTTTGGAAAAACTCAGCCGCCTCATTTTACTACAGATTAGAAGGGAGTTTCTGCTATGAGCAAACAGACCGTTCCTGAAGGTTATCTGTTTTCAAAGTCTTACACAAGTTACCTTTTTATTCTGCTGTGGCTGCTCTATTTTTTTGACTATATCGACCGAATGGCGGTTGTTTCGACATTTCCCTTTTTAAAAAGTGAATGGGGCTTGAGCGACGCCCAGTGCGGAGCAATGGTTTCGGCTGTTTACTGGGCTATTGTCCTGTTTTCCTTTCCCGTCTCCATCTTGGTGGACAGATGGAGCCGAAAAAAAAGCATCGGGATAATGGCCGTTTTGTGGAGTCTGGCGACAGCAGCCTGTGCGATAACCAAAAATTTCAATCAGTTATTTATTGCCCGCACCGCCATCGGGTTGGGCGAAGCCGGCTACGCGCCAGGCGGAACGGCCATGATTTCCGCCATTTACCCACCCCATAGAAGGGCCTCGATGGTGGGAATATGGAATGCGTCCATTCCCTTGGGGATGGCGGGGGGCATTGTCCTCGGCGGGTTAATCGCCGCCCATTGGGGATGGCGACATGTATTTGGAATTGTTGCTTTGCCTGGTTTGATCCTCGCCGTTTTGTTTTTTTTCGTCAGGGACTACAAAACGGTTGGACTGGAAAAAAGGGTTAATGATAAAGAAACGGGTCAAATTGCAATTCAAGAAAAGAAAATGACAAAAATGGAGATAACAAGAACCTTTTTGCACACCCCTTCCTTGATTTTAACTTATTTTGGCTTTGCCGGGATGATGTTTACCTCCATATCGATGTCCACATTCCTGCCCACATATTTTCAGCGGGTGCAGGGTTTCCCGCTGCAAAGGGCGACCCTTCTGGCGAGCGGCATCATGTTGACAAGCATAATCGGATCTCCGCTCGGGGGATGGCTCTCCGACCTCTGGATGAAAAAAAGAACTGAGGCCCGCCTGCTGCTGCCGGCGATTTCCGCGCTTTTGACGACGATACTCTTTATTACGGCCTTTAATTTTATGAGAAACGGGGTCTTTCAGTACGTCGTCTTCCTCATGGCGGGAATCACCTCCATTGCCTGGGCGTCATCGGCGATCTCCGTGACCCAGGATGTCGTTCATCCCGGACTGCGGGCTGTGTCATACTCGCTTTGCGTCGTTGTCCAGAATCTGCTGGGAAGCGCCCTCGGCCCTATCGTTACCGGCGCCCTTTCCGATCGCTACGGGATCAAGTCGGCGCTGATTACGGCCAGTGCAATTTCGTTGCTCTCATTTGTACTTTTCTATTGGGGTTCAGTATATTACAAGCGGGACTTAAACAAGGTTGTGAAGGTTCCGTTGGTAGCGGAAGATCATGATTAATAGTGAAAGGTATGAGAGTCTATGACAAACATTTTTAAGTCCGAAGGAAAATCGACCGAGGCGCTGCGCAGTTTATTAAATATGTTCCCGAAACCCTTCAGCCTCGGGGACAGGGTTGGCATCAAATTGCACTGGGGAGAGCGCGGCAATGAGAATTTTATTCGCCCACTGTATGCTCGCGAGATAGTCCGCTGGCTAAAAGAAGGGGGCGCCAAACCATATATTTTCGATACAACCGTTCTTTATTCCGGGGGAAGACGAGACGGCACTGAAAGCCTCAAAACTGCCGCCGAACATGGCTTTACCGAGGAGTATCTGGAGTGCTCGGTTTTGATTGGAGACGGGTTGGACGGCAGGGATGTGATGGATATTCCCAGTGCGGGCAAGCACTTTGATACTGTGCAAGTTGCAGGTATAATAAAGGAAACAGACGGATTTGTCATTTTTTCGCATTTCAAGGGACACATGGAGGCATCGTTTGGGGGCTCGATCAAAAACATCTCGATGGGAATGGCGTCACGCGCCCAGAAACAGCGGATGCACTCGGACGTTCACCCTGTTCTCATCCAGAAACGCTGCATACGCTGCGGCATCTGCCAGGAGGTCTGCCCTGTCGGCGCCGCCGTATTGCCGCCCGATGACCAATATCCTCTTTACGATCTTGATAAATGCGTCGGCTGCGCGCAGTGCATCGCCCTTTGTCCGCAGGCAGCGCTGAAGATATTCTGGGAAACGGACATCTCCGTTTTTCAGGAAAAGATTGTGGAAACGGCAGCTTCTACATGGAAATTGATCGGCCCAAAATCCATTGTTATCAACGCCCTAATCCAGATAGTGACAGAGTGTGACTGTCTGGAGGGAAAACATCCCCCGCTTGCCGGGGATTTCGGCTTCATTGGGGGTTACAATCCGGTCGCCGTGGATGAAGAATCTATTAAAATGATCGGCCCGGACAAGTTCGATGCCGCCCATCCCGGCATTCCGTGGCAGCTCCAGTTCAGTTATGCGCGGGAGACAGGTTTCGCTAAATAGATCAGACGCCGATCAGCACATCTTGACCAGAGGGGGGAGTTTTCCGGCGAGGCCGACATGGCCGTTTTTGACAATCATCACACCGCTGATACCTTCGATCGAAACCATTTGATTAAGAGCGTGCTCCACATCGCAGACATTTTTGACGAGATTGGCGGCCAGGGTGGCCGAGGCATCCGCCAGGGAGGCGTCTTCCGCAACGATGGTGGCCAGATCGCATTCGCCCAGGCTCAACGAGTGGCCCATTTTCCCCGAAGATGAACAGATGGAGATGGGGGTATCGGAAGCCTGCAACGAAAACGCCAACTGGCCGATTTCCCCCGCTTTGCCCGGATAGAGACCGATGATCACAGGTGCGACGGCTTGCAGATAGATGTCGCCCCCGTTGTCAACAATCGCCTCTTCGGCGCCGGCCCGAAGTGCGGCCTCGACCGCAAGCTGGGCCATTGCTCCGGCGACGGCCGCCATCGGCCCAACGCCCACCTTGTTTGCGGCGCGGGCCATCCGTCGCGCAACTTCGGGTGCATCTTCTTTAACCGCAACGGGTTCGAGCGAATGCTGAAAAAAGGGATGCCGCCGGAGATACTCTTCCAGAATCGCCCGTTGCCGGACGATCTCCCGCGTAACGGCTTCAAACGGTTCGCAGCAGATCCGCAAAACCGCTTCCTTGTGGATGAATGTTCTGTAAACGCGTTTGCGGTTCATGGGATGCCGGGGCGGACATTGCGAAGCGTATCCTTCAACGGTTTCGCAAAAAGTCGTCATTCCCGCTTTCGCGGGAATGACAGAAAAGTGGATGCTTGAACCTTTTACGGGGGCATCATCCTTAAAATGCCGATGTGCACGCGCCGAAGGGACAGATGCGGACGCATGCCAGGCACTCGATGCATTCGGATTCGTCGTAGGCAACCTTGCGTGTGGCGCGGTCTTCGATTTTCAGCGCTCCGGGGCGACAGTATGGGACGCAGTAGCCGCAATGGGCGCATCGTTCCTCGTCGCGCACGACCCCCTTCCCGGAAGAGTTGACTGTGACGTCGAAGGTCTTTACAAAATCGATTGCGCGCCGGATCGCCTTTTCCGAGCCCGTGACATCCAGCACGAGATACCCTTCCTCTTCCGGGGTGACCTTTGCCCGATAGATATTGACGATAAGTTGATAATCTTTCACCAGGTGGTAAATGATCGGTTCGTCACAGACGCATTTGGGAAAGTAGAACATCAGTTTTCTGGTGACGGATTTGTCTTTCATCGGCGCTCCCTCCTCTTTACAAGCGGCTTCATTTTTGCGTCTTTACGCAGGGGGGCAAGCGGAGCGGCAAGCTGGAAATCTCCCCTGCGGAGCTCATCCGCCAGCAGATTTGCAATCTCCAATGCCTTGGGGTAGGAAGATAACGAGCCGACTTCTTCTATCATTTTGCCGTTGACCTCGATCCGGCCGGCGCGCAATTGCTCATAGCTGACGCGACCGAGGACGTTGCCCGTATTTTGCGGATAATCGAAGCCATAATCCACCACCGGGGCCAGAATGTCCCGATCGCGCACGCACGTCCGCCGCAGGACCTCTTCGTTGAGGATCGGGATCGGGATTCCGATTCCCAGCGCCAGCGAAACCCCGTAGCCGATGAAGCTGACGCCGCGCACGAATTCCTTCTTCATCTGCTTCATGTCGCCGGTCAACGCCAGCGTTCCCGCCCCGCCTATCGGCACACCCTCCGGCGTTCTGGCGCCGCCTCCGGCATGCTGCGTTCCCTCCGCGTACACATGTCCGTGGGCCCCCGCCAGCCAGACGCGCGTGCCTACGCCGATGGTTTCATAGAAGGGGTCGTTGAGCAGCGGCGACAATTGCCCTGCGGAGCAGTAGTTCGCGTTTTTCTGATGGGGTTCGAGCTTGCCCATATAGGTATAAATAGTTTGCTCCGACAGGTTGATCGCCACATTGTAATTCTGATAGCAGTTTCGCGGGTTGACCATGGTCGCCTGATTCAGGTCGTCAATGGTAAAGTAGGTGCGGATTTCCCGGAGCGGATAACAGTCCGTGCCGTAGGAAAGGGCAAAGAGCTGGAGCGTCTTCCCGGCGACGAGATCCTCGATCACGTGACCGCCGCCGTACCGGAACTCGCCGGGCGGATACATGTTGGCCGGATCGCCATGGCGCAGTTGCGTACACCCGAGATAGACATCGACAGCGGCGAGGCCCGTGTAAGCCAGAACATCGGCGATCCATGCCTCGGACATCCGAATCTTCGGCTTGGAATGGCCGAAGTTCAAAAAGCAGCCCGACGAACACATAGGGCCGAATGTCGCCGTTGTGACGACATCCACCTCCTTAGCCGCGGCCTTTAGTCCCTTTTTGTCCACGTAATCCATGATCTCATCGGCGGTCAGCACGACGGCTTTTCCGGATGCGATGCGATCGTTTATCTGTTCATAGGTTTTCATGATTTCATTCCCCATTCAAAGGTCAGTTGCGTTCCAGCAATTCAATCCGGACGTTTTCCGGGCCGCGGATAAAGGAGATCTTGAGGCCGGGTTGTTTCATGAAGGGCTCTACCACAAATTCCACTCCCCGCCGCTTCAACTCGGCAGCCGTCTCATCCAGATTGTCCACCCGCAGCCCGAAGTGGTCAAGACCAATGTAACGCCCGGCGGGAGCGGCCGGAAGGTTTTCTTCGGGACCGACCGGGAAAATAAAGATGAGCAGGCCATTCATCTCCACTTCGACCCTGGATTTTCCGTCAGCCTCCACGCCGTCGATGATTTTTGCATCGAACATTTTGTGAAAATACTGGGCGACAGCCTGCGGATCCCGGCTCAGTATATGAACATGTTCAAAATAATAGGTTGGCTTCATGGGTTCTCCTTCGCTGATTGCATTTTTGACGGGGTGAATCTACGAAAAGCGAAACGGGATGTCAAGCAATACCAGCAGGAGCAGCAAGAGGAAGCCGTTAAAATGATTTGCCCGAACAATTTTTATGCCGCTCACCCCGACATTCCGTGACAGTGGCGGGTCAGTTTTCTGCTGATTCCCTTCCCTCCTTGTCAGGGGGGCTGGATCTGTCTTTCTCGTTGCGCCTGCTCTTCCTGCAACTACTCTCCCCTTACTCATAGGGACCGAGGAAGCGTTCGCCGGGTCCGGAAAATAGTCCATCTTCCGTTTGGGCGATGGCGGCGGGCTCAAGAACGTCCAAAGTTCATCGCCCTCCTTAATTGCCGGAAGGGCGCCAACCTTGGCCTGCCGGTCAGCATCGGAGAATAATTTTTTCTATTTCATCCAGAAATGATAATAATTCCGGAATTTTCAAGAGAGAATCTACCGCCGCTTTCCCTTTATGAACGTGATTCGGGAAGGTAGGCACATCCGGGAAATGTGGGGCGTTATCCATGCGAATTAGTAAACAACCCTCTTTGTCTTGCCAGTGAAAACTATACTTTTCCAAAATCAATTGCCCGTTCGATTCGACCATGTAGATGAAGAATTCGAAAGTATCGTTATTCGCAAGAACGGACTTTATCCGCAGCTTGCCATCGGCCACGGATATATCTCTCCGGATGACCTGATAAGATGCAACCACCGGACTTTCGATCAACCGAACCTCTACTGCATCGAAATACTTTCTGATGTTTTCATTCACGAGGTCAACCCTTATGGATCAAGGAAATGTGGCGTTGAATGTTTTCCAGCATATCAAGGGTCGCCGCCCATTCAATGAAATCCATGTCATCACCGATAGAGCCCTTGTCATAGCGGCTTCGGAACTCCTCCGAACTCATCTTGTATTTCGCTTCGAAGGCGGTGATCTGGTCGTTGATTCGCAGATGCATATCACCCATACGCGTTGCTTCCCGTTTCAATAATTTATCGATGGCCATTTCCATGACCGAATCGATCATAGACGGATCAACGGAAACATATCTTTCTAAAACCTTTATTTTTTCCAGGACTGTCATTTTCCATCCTCCGATACTGGCTCTCTCATCCACTAAGACTCTACCGACACCCCCGATCATTTGTCCAAAATATCCTTCGGTAAGGCAAAGCGCTTGCGGCCCAATACGCCGATGTATTCTTCTATAATTTCACGGGAGGCAACCCATTCAAACTGGGATTCCCGATAACATAGAGAATCACCGTTTCCGGATTGCGATCTCTCAGTACAGCCGACACAACAACGTTCGTGTCAATTACGACCTTCATCGAACGCTTCGGTATGCCGCTATTTCAGCGGCGATATCCGCCTTGCTGATTGCCTGGGCCTGCGGCAATGACTGTGTTTCTTTCAATAGCAGCTCAAAATTCCGGGCGGCATTGTCAGATGAATCCTCCCGCAAGATAAGCACCTCGATACGTTGCCCTGCTCTGAAGGGTAGATCTGTCAACACAACTCGTTTGGGGTCATCTACGGTCAGATGTGCTTTATACGCTCTTATAGATTAACCTCCCATACCGACTTCATCGCGATCTAACACATAGAGCCCTCCGTTGATTCAGGTTCCCTTTTAGTATCACCGATATGCTTATTTGTTAAGAGGAAATATATTCACGCTGACTACCCGATTCGGCAACCACTCGCCCGCTGATGATCGAAACCAATCCCTATTACGCTCCAGGCCTGCCCTTACAGCGGCAAAGTAGGCTTCTTCGCATTTCCCCTTGATGATGATTGCCAGGTCCAAGATGACATTCCGGCCTGTGATGCCATGAAAACGGCCGATTGCCTGGCAATTCGGCTGTTTCCCTCCCTGAATGGATGAATCAACAGCAATTCGGTGTGGACTACGGCAAGGGCCTCGACCAGTTCGTTTCTTGAATCGGCATGGCAAGTCAGAGAGCGTCGCCGTAAGGCCCCGCATTCTTTCCACAACCAGGTCGTCGGCCTGATTCATTACCAAGTGAATAAAGGCATCTCGATCTTGCGGGTGAATCACTTGCTCATAAGGGGTGGAGCGGATGGATGCACTTTCGAAATCGATGCCTTCGGAAGATGAGACAATGACTTGTACGGGTTTTTTCCCTTCTCGGACGGCATGATAGATGACGTTTTCCTGAAGGACATCGTCATCGCCGAAGGCCTTTTCCCGGGATACTTCTTCGATTACGCGCGGGAGACAGGTTTTGCGAACATATTTTTAACACGCTAATCACAGACGTCTATCTATTACGAGGTGATAAAGCAGCAACCATGCCAAAGAGGGACGTCGGTATTTAACATCCCGAATTTACGTTATTATGATAGAACAATGCTTACGACACCGCAATCGCTTTCGTAAATTATATCACGAATCAAGTAATAATTGTTACGTTTCCGTGCCGTACGTCACCTTGCCGACTCTTGGCACGGGCAAAAAGTCCAGCCAACGGATTCCATTTATTGAGGTCAGGGCTGCATGTTATAAACGGGGGCCGGCATCACGTAAAACGGCCAACCCCTTCAGATAATCCTCATACTCTATAGGCGCCTGTATCCCGAGATCAGACAGGACGTCTATCGTCTCCGAAAGGGACAGATCCAGTCTCTCAGCCAGTGTGCCGAGGGACAATTTCCCCTGCCGGTATTGTCTTATCATAAGAAAGTTCCACCCCTCGCGAATGAGTTCACGCGCAACGGTCGATTTATCCTTTTGCTCTTCTTTGGAAAGCTCATTCAGTTTCCTGGATTCCGTTTCTTTTATCAGTTTTTCTAAAACCATATCTGACGAATATCGTCCTGACATGGCTCAATGAGTGATTTCGATCCCGTTTTTTACGATGTGGCTGAGCAGTGTTCCGGGCACCGCCTTCCTGACCTGTGACGGGGAAAATCCGAGAACGTCCATCGGATGGCGGATGTTCCATGCCGCCTTTCCCAGAAAGCCCGCCCGGTCCCAGAGACTCATCTTTTCGAACAAAGGCGATATAATTGCCAGATCCACGTCGCTTTCCGTGCCTGCATCAAGGCGCGCCTGAGATCCGAAAAGATAGATCCTTTCGACGGGCACGCCCAGCGCCTCCAGGTTTTCAACATATAGGGCGACTATGGTTCGGATTTCAGGTGTTGTTTGAGCCACTGGATCATCCTTTTCGTTTCGATCAGAATCAGTTTTGCCGTATCCTTGTTGAATTCCCTGGACAATGTCCGCAGATCTTCGGGATATCGGGTTGCGACACTAACGTGATCGATCCGCTGAAAAAATTCCTTCAGATCCTCTGGAAATGTTATCTCCGTTTTCTGCGCCAGGTTGATCAGATGGTGGATCTTGGGAGGCAACTCTTCCGGATATTTATCGGCCAAAAGCGCCTTCAGCATTTTTTCAATAGCAAGATGGCACATGAATACGACGTATAGATACCGCCCCGCCTTGAACATGGCCTCCGCCGTCTGTAGGTCATATCTGGAAGTAGCCATCCAGTTCCTGACAATTCTATTCATAAGCCTTCCTTAATCCTGCCTATTTTCGAGTGTAACCTCGCCAACGGCATCGTCGTGATTATCGAGACTCTTGATCAGATTCATCGCCAGCCGGGCGCGTCCCTGGGAAGAGAGGGAAAAAACTTCCTTTTCTATCCTCTTTAAATCGACATTCATCATCAGCCTCCTTGCGGCAAAGATAAACTTAACTTCTTGCAATATCAATAGCTATCTTCAATACGCAGAACGTATCCCAACAAACCCCTGATGTCGGTCCCTCTTTGTCAGCGGGACGGGGTCTGCTTTTCCCGCTGTGCTGCCTCTTCCTTTGCCTTGGCCTTTGCCTCCGTTCGGGCCTGCTCGTCGGCCGTTCGGGTGGCGCGGCCCTCGGGCGTATCCGGGTAAAGCTTGACGTTGATGTCCTTTTCTTCGAAGCGCCACATGCTGCCGGTCAGCGGATCGACGATCACCATGCCGAGGACTCCCCCGAAAAGCAGGTTGCCGATGTACCAGGGGTTCC
>Ga0208373_1004134_pt1 | contig 13442 bp, 7 predicted proteins | sample RifOxyC2_FD_184036 | JGI IMG/M metagenome (GOLD analysis project Ga0208373, IMG submission 184036) | Soil microbial communities from Rifle, Colorado - Rifle Oxygen_injection C2 (SPAdes) | ecosystem: Environmental > Terrestrial > Deep subsurface > Rock core/Sediment | place: Rifle, Colorado...
TTGATGCAGAATAGGTTAATGAGTCTCCATCCGCATCTGTTGCGGGAGTGGTAAATTGCAGCAGCGTCCCTTCCAATCCGGACTGTGTTGTAGTGAAGTTGAAAACCGGCGCTCTGTTTACGTCGCCTATGGTTATTGATATTGTTTCATTATATGCCCCGCCTTTCCCGTCATCAGCTGTAAATTTTATTCCACTATACGTTCCTGATTGAGTAAATTCTGGCCTCCAACTAAATGTTCTGCTCGGATCGCTATATATCGCCCCCGTTGGCAAATTTGAAGCGGTAATTTGCACAGAATCTCCGTCTGGATCAGAAATATTCAATATTTTAAATTCCAATGTTTCATTTTCTCTGCTGGATTTGTCCCCAATTTTATCAAATATAGGTGGCAGATTGGTGTTTCCGACTGATAGTTCCACACTTTCTTTGTAGATTCCACCTTTGCCGTCATCTGCCGTGAAAGAAATGCTGTATGTTCCTGATTGGTCAAAACCTAGGTTATTCCAGGAAAATTGTCTTCTCGCATCGTCGTAAGCAGCGCCTCTTGGCAGCCCGCTTGCAGTAATCCTAACTAGGTCTCCATCAGGATCAGTTACATTATCGATTGTAAATGTAATTGAGCTGCCTTCAAAGCCGCTTTTACTGCCGATTTTCGCAAAAGACGGGGGCCTGTTGGCGTCGTTGACGGTAATTGTCATAGTCTCGCTGTAAGTTCCCCGATTTCCGTCGTCTGCCGTGAAAGTTATTTTATAAGTTCCAGACTTGTCATATTCTATGTTCAGCCATGAAAATTTTCTGCTCGAATCGCTATAAGAAGATCCGGCAGGCAGCCCAGATGCCCTTATTGCAATTTTATCACCGTCAGGATCAAATATATTGTTAATTGTAAACTCCAATGAGTTTCCTTCACTGGATGATTTGTCGCCTATTTTATCAAAAGAAGGTGCCCTGTTGACATGGGCCACATTAACATCTATCTCTTCCTGGTCCGTCCCATTGGGATGCCCGTCATCTGCCCGTATTAAAATTTTATATGACCCTGAATTTGGAAAAACAGGGGAAAAAATCAATTTTATCGCGTCTGTTAAGGATTCTGTGGTAATCCAGGACGGCAAATTCCCTCCGTTATACGAAGCAGTAATCTTCAAGTTGCCTGTATCTTCTTTATCCTGGTCTGTCGCAGCGACTATTAATTCTAACCTGTCGCCCTCTTTAATAGATACCAAATCTTTTTTTTCAAGAACTGGGGGCCTGTTTGTGTTATTTATAGTCAGCAAATACTCAACAAGAGTTGACCCCGAAGAGTTTGTTGACTGTAATCTCACAGGGTATTCTCCAGCAGAATCAAAATCCAGAAATCCAGAAAGGGCGTAATTGATTGCTGGCGAGGACAACGCTGTTGATGTTCCAGCCGGGGCGGTTAATTTTAGGAAGGAAGGTCCATCAAGTAATTGCAAAGTGCCGTCTGATAGATTTATAATGCAACTATAGGTTTCCCCCTCGCCTATATTTGTGGGGCACGAGCTTAAAGAAACAGAAGGGGATTTGGTTACTGTCGTTGTTTCCTGTTTTGACTTGTATGCAGCCACCAAAATTTTTTCCAATCGCAATGGGGCCAATAATCTCGCTTCCTGCGGTGAATTATGTTTATGCTCTTGATTGAAATTTATAGACAACTGCCCAAGATACTGCGGCCCTCCCTGGCCTGCGCGCATCTCAAAACTTAGCTGCGTATCGCCCCTGAATAATCTTGACAAAAATTCAGGAGAATAAAGAAGTCCTAAAATTCCCCTTAATTCAGGCGGCACGTTTTCCGTATTTTCTGTTACGTTGTCATATTGTCTAAGACCCCCCGCTATGCCGCCATAATACGCTCCGCCCAGCTTCAATCTTAAATCACGTGTTAAATCTTTGGTGCCGCTGAAAGTAAAAACTTTTCTGGCCTGTTCCCACGAGCTTATTCTTGTATCAACCTGTGTTGTTGTTGTAGAGGTTGTTGTAAATCCACCTTCATTTAATTCAGAAGTTGCTGATGTTATTTTAGTCAGTTCTTCAAGGCCGGATAGTTGCCGTTTTGTAATCGGAAACCCGCCATAAAATTGAAACTCTCCGTCGCCGATTTGATAAGCTGCTGCGACGCTAGCGACTCCAAAATTTAATTTGCCAGTGTCGCGCCTGTCTTGGTAGAAAACTCCTATGCGTGATGCTGAATTTTTATTATATCTGTTTCCTATCACTATGCCAACAGCGCCTTCCAAAGTAGTTTTGCCGTCAGTAAATCTGCCGTAATTCCCTGTAGCTTGCAATCCTACCAGATTATCGCCATTGAACAATCCCCTGTAAACGGGAACAAGCGTTTCTACTCCCACATTAGCTCTCAATTTTCCCTGCTCCAGATTGTCTGCAGAAACGCTGATAGTAACTGGAATTTTTTCTTCAGGCTGATTATTGGCTTTGGTTTGGTTTGCATTATTTTGCGGATCGCTCTGCTCATACGACGCAGCCGGCTTGTAATCAGATTGTTGTTGTGCCTGTACAATCGCAGGCGGAGAAAAAAAAGTGCCCAAAGCAGCTGTAGCCAAAGCCATACCGGGCAAATTTAATGGGGCGCCTCGCGTGTGCCCTGCTTCGTCATACAATAATCTTGCCAAAAGAGAATGCTTTTGCTCATTTGATAATTTGCTTAAATCTCCGCCTCCCAACAGGCGGGGGACTTTATCTGGGTCTATTCCAAGTGCATTATAAAGTCTCAATAGATTATAAGAGGCCATATCCCTAAATAACATCCCTCCCTTTTTAAATTTTTTCAATATATTAACTTTTAAGTAACAAATTATTTTTCCCTGTGCAAAACGCATTTGGAAAACCAAAAACATAACATTTTTAAACAGGGAAAAAGAAAAAAGTAGCATCATGGGAATAGGGGAGAGTATAATAGAAACTGGAGTAGACAAGCTCGTCAAGCTTGTGAAAGAAAGAGGTAGAATTGCGCTGGCTGACTCTGCAAAAGAGCTTGGTGTAAGCACCACAGTCATACAGGAATGGGTGGATTTTCTCGAGGACGAAGGGATTATCAGCGTGGAATACAAGCTAACAAAGCCGTATCTTGTGGAGAGAAAGCTGACCAAAAAGGAAGTTGACGTAAAGTCAAAAGAGTTTGAGGGGAAGAAAGAAGGATTTATCAGGAAAGCTGAAGTCAGCCTAAGCTTTCTGCAGAAGCAGTCTGAAGACCTGAAAAAAGTGAAATCCGAATTTGACAGGCTCAAGGGCGAGCTCGGATTGCAGCTGGATACTGTAAGAAGCGAGCTTGAGCAGCTTGAAAAATACCAGCAGCTGAAGCATGATATGCAGAAGCAGATTGAAGACCAGAAAAGCGATGCAAAGATGAAAATTGACGACCTGATAAAGCAGATAACCACAGAGCAAAGAAGATACCAGGAACTAGTTTCGGACGTCAAGAGGGAGCGCGATGATCTCACAAGAGAAAAGGCAGAGGCAAAATCAATAGAAGAGAGTGAGAAGATACTCGGCAAAAAGCTTTCGGCACTCAAAAGCATGATTGGGATGATAGAAAAGAGGGTTTCCGATGAAGATGCTTCCATCAAGAATTCTGAATCTCACATTGAAAGGCTAAACACAATGATAAATGAAATAAAAAAGCATGTCGAAGAGGAAAAATCAACCATAGAGCCCCTGATAGCCAAAAGCAGATATCAGGAAAAAAAGGTAGTTGAGCTGCAGGATCAGATAATCAAAAAAATATCTGAAAACCAGAAAAATGTGGCGAACGTGAAAGAGATGACCTCAAAAGTCAACGCTTTCTTCCAGAAAAAGCTGGTCGTGGTAAACCTGGTTGATAAAGTAAACAAGGACAGGGATGACTTGGAAAAAAGCCTGATTGAGCTGATAAGGAAAGCCAAGGCGTTCCAGCTAACCGCAAAAAGCGGGGACATCGGAAAGGATATGGAAGACCTCGAGAAGAAATTCAGGGAAGTGGATGACAAAAAAGGCGCTTTCGAGGGAGAGCTGAAAAAATTAACTTCATTTTTCAAGGGATAATTTTATTTTCATTAAAAATTTGCAGTAAAAAGAGGTGTGGTAGTGGTTAGTCACAGCAAGGCAAAGAAAAGCAAGCCGACGTACGTCTATAACAAACTTGACGAAAAGTTTAAGCTGTATCATAAGCTTCATTCTGCTGAAACCGGGCAAAAAGAACCCCTTCAGCAGATAGTCTCAAAACCAGAAGCGGGAAAGATTACGGGAGTTTTAAAGCATTTTAATCCGCTGCATCACGGGATTTCAGAGCCAAAAAGAGGTTCTGCCGTAAAAATTGATGAAAAAATACCGCCTAAAAAAGAAATAATTTCCGAGCAGGGTAACTCCGCGCAAAAAAATGATTTGGGAGGCAGGCCGCATCATACCTCAATTCTTGACAGATTTAGAAATTTTAGCATGAAAACGCATCATGAAGATATTCCCCAGCCGCTATCCTCAAAAAAAGAAGATGAGGCAGATAACAAAGATTCGAAGGTTTTATTGCAAAGTGCCAAAATCCCCCCGCAGGTTCAGGTCACCGGCTTGCCGCCTATAGATCTAAAAGAATCAAAAATAGAATCTAAGAAGCTGCAGGAACAAACTCACGTCACTTTAAAAAAAGAGGATGTTAAGCCAATCGCTACTTATAATTTTATTTCTGACCAAATTCCGATTACCATAACCATTTACAAGAAAAAAGGCGAATTCGTTCCGATTTATGACGTCTCAATCTCAAGCATCAGCAAAAACACGGAAATAATTCTTGAAAAAATACGGGAGGAGCTGACTACCCAAGTCAATCTGGGAATGGTGGATATACTTGCAACAAAAGACACAGGAATAATAGAGCAGAAATTCATTGACACTATCACAAACCTGATAAACAAGCATTTTCCCGATGCTGACGAAAGAACTGCAAACTTTCTGAAATCTTATTTAATTCAAAGAAGCCTGGGCCTGGGAAGCATAGAAATTCTCATGGACGATGTAAATCTTGAAGAGATTGCCGTCAACAGCGCAGACCAGCCCGTTTGGGTTTACCACAAGAGGCATGGCTGGCTGAAGACAACCATCATGCTGGAAAATGAGGATCAGACGAGGCACTATTGGCCGGCGTGTCGGCAGGCAGCTCACAATACTCGAGCCTTTGATGGACGCCCATTTGAAAGGAGGCGACCGTGTAAATGCAACCATCGAGCCGATTTCCGTGGGGGGAAACACAATAACCCTGAGAAAATTCGCCGCAAAGCCATGGACAATAACGGATTTCATAAGCGACGGGACTATTTCAACGGAGGCCGCCGCGCTCATCTGGCTTGGCGTGCAGTACGAATTGTCCACACTGATTTCAGGAGGAACGGCAACCGGCAAGACATCAATGCTCAACGTAGTCGCTAATTTCTTCCCCCCTAACCAGAGAATAATAAGCATTGAGGATACGCGGGAAATCCAGCTGCCGAAATTTTTGCACTGGATACCTATGGTTACGAGGCTGCCAAATCCCGAGGGCAAGGGCGAAGTTTCAATGCTGGACCTGCTTGTAAATTCATTGAGGATGAGGCCAGACAGGATACTTGTGGGAGAGATCAGAAGAAAAAGAGAGGCTGAGGTTCTGTTCGAGGCAATCCATACTGGGCACTCAGTTTATGCAACAGTTCACGCAAACGATGCTGCTGAAACGATAACTAGATTGTCCAATCCGCCGATTGAAATACCAAGAACAATGCTGCCTGCCATTTCAATGATTGTCGTGCAGTACAGAAACAGGAGGACCGGAACAAGAAAAACATTCCAGATAGCGGAGATTCTTCCCGACGCGACGCCGAATATCCTCATACAGCTGGACATCAGAAAAGGAATTTTGAAAAAAGTTGCAAACTCAAAAGCGCTGCTCAGCACAATAGAGATGTTCACAGGCTATACAAGAAACGAGCTGAATAAGTCGCTAAGCGAAAAGGCTGCAGTCCTGAAGTGGGTTGTCAAAAACAAAATAGACACTGTAGACAGCGTTGGAAGAGTCATGGCAGAGTATTATACAAACAAGGACAGCCTGATGGATTGCGTAAAGAAAAACAAGCCCTTGGGTGACTAAAATGGTCACAATCGTTCCGAGGAACTTTAGGTTCCTCATTGCATGGTTTTCGTCAACGTTTTGTCAAAAGGTTGGGGGTGATTCAAATTAAAGCAGGATTTTTAAACACGCTGTTCCAGAGAATTTCAAAAGCTGCCCCGGGCCTAAAGCTTAAGCTAAAGGAAGCTGGGATGGATGACAAGCCCGAGGATTTCATAAAAAAAACGTTTATCTCTGCTTTTTACATGACAACCGGCATGGTTGTTGCGCTGTTCCTCGTGCTTGCAAAATATGATGTGCTCAAAGGCGCCGCATTTCTATTTGTGCCGATAGTGTTCATCATCATGTTTTTCTACATGCTCAAGCTTCCTGATTTGAAAATATCAAGAAAGGAAAAGGAAATCAGCAAGGAAATTGTTTTTGCAGGAAGATTTTTGATAATTGAGCTTGAGTCCGGGGTCCCCCTGTACAATGCAATGGTTAATTTGTCAAAAAATTTTCCGATAGTTGGAAAGTACTTTAAGGAGATAACCGACAAAATTGACCTCGGGACAAGCATGGAAGATGCGCTGAATGACGCAGTCGAGTTCATTCCCTCAAACGACCTTAGAAAAATATTCTGGCAGATTATGAACTCCATAAGGACGGGCTCGGATATTGCAAAATCTCTCTACTCGGTGATGGACCAGGTTACAAAAGACCAGATGAATGAAGTTAACAAATACGGCAAGAAGCTCAATCCGCTGGCAATGTTTTATATGATAATCGCAGTCATACTGCCGTCGCTCGGCGTGACTATGCTGATCATACTTTCCTCTTTCATTCAGTTCCAGCTGAGCCTTACCATACTCCTTTCCCTGACGGCTTTCCTTGGATTCGTGCAGTTCATGTTCATAGCAATGGTAAAATTCTCAAGGCCGGCTATAGAATTTTGAAAATGCTCAGCCTAAAAAATCTTTTCAAAAGGAAAACGGCGCAGGTTCAGCCGGAGGGAAGAATTGAGTTCTTTAAGAAAAAGTTCAAGAAGCAGCAGGAAAAAAAGCAGAAGTCCCAGGAAAGAAAGCAAAAATTAAAGCAGTACATTGAAAGGGCAGGAATTGAAATAAACACCCAGAAGCTGCACAGGATTTTCTTCAACACGTCAATCGCAATAAACCTGCTCATATCAGCTTTCCTTATATACTATTTTTCGGTGTCCTACGGAATTGGATGGGGCGCAATATTTGCTTCCATGGTTATAGTCTGGGTTTTGGTTTTTGTGCTCCTTATAGTGGCGTTCTGGGTTATGTTCTATCTCGCAGTCGACCTGAAGATTTTCAAAAGAAAAGTAGACATCGAGGAGGTGCTGCCGGATTTCCTTCAGCTTGCCGCGTCAAACATCAATGCAGGCATGACAATCGACAGGGCATTGTGGTATGCTGTCCGCCCAAGGTTCGGGGTTCTTGCAAAAGAGATTGAAACGATTGCAAAAGAAACAATGGGCGGCGCTGACTTGAAAGAATCCCTGGAAAAATTTGCATCAAGGTACGACTCGGTTCTTTTAAAGAGGGTAGTAAGCATGATTAACGAGGGGATTGAAGCAGGCGGGGAAATCGGGGAGCTTCTCAACAGGATTGCGCTCGACATACAGCAGCAAAAGGGCATGCTGAAAGAAATGTCGGCAAATGTCACAACCTACGTCATTTTCATAAGTTTTGCGACCGTTGTCGCCGGCCCATTTCTTTTCGCCTTGTCCGGGGTTTTGATACAGGTTGTTTCAAGCCTGGGCAGCGCGCTAGGGGGCACAACAAATGCCGCTGCCACATCCGGCATCCCACTGACTTTTTCCGGGGTGGGGATTACTCAGTCAGATTTCACTATTTTTGCATCCGTATCTCTTGCAGTAACTTCATTATTCTCCGCAATGATGGTGTCTACAATCAAAAAAGGCAATATTCAGTCAGGAATAAAGTATGTGCCTATTTTTATTGTGGTATCTTTGGTTTTGTTCTGGATAGCCAGAATCCTTGGAGGCATGCTCATCGGCTCGTTTTTTTAAATTCAAATTAATTTTATTTTTTTAATGCTGAGTAGGACAAAACCAATCAGAATCACTTTTCTCTAATTAAAAAGTTTTAAGCAAAGAACACCGGGATTTTCTAATTTAAATCTCCGAAACGCCCATGGCATTTCGACAGATTTAAATATTAGTTATTCAATTGGATTTAAAAAGGTTATTCAGATTAATCAAAAATTAATAAACGAGGTGAAAGAATGAGTACTTCTGCTCAGATCAAGCACAAAAAATCACAAGCGGCCATGGAGTTCTTAATGACTTACGGTTGGGCGATATTGGTCGTTCTTGCGGCGATTGCTGCTTTAGCATATTTTGGTGTTTTAAGCCCGGAGAAGTTTCTGGGTGACAAATGCGTTCTCGAGCCGGGTTTGGCATGCATCAGCAATAAGGTAGAGCCAACTCAAATAACCCTGCTAATCGCACAGAATAAGGGAAAAACTATAATTGTTGACAGCATTTCCGTGGGCGGCTGCAGCAGCACATTTAATGACACAATGATAAGCGGAACTGATAAGAAGTTTGTGATAGGCGGCAGTTGCAGTAACGGGGATGTAAAAGAAAGATTCAAAGGGGAAATAGTAGTCGGATATACCGAAAAGGAAGCAAATATATCAAAAACTGCGCGCGGTAATTTAAATACCAATGTTGAATAAAATTACGGTTAAACAATAAATAGAGGTGAATTAGATGACGAACAGGAAATCACAAGCGGCCCTTGAATTTATCATGACTTACGGTTGGGCTATATTAGTTGTTCTCGTGGCCATAGGGGCTCTTGCTTACTTCGGCGTATTAAGCCCGGACAGGTTTCTCCCATCCAAGTGCACCCTTCAGTCAGGAATAGCCTGCTTAGACCACAAAGCAACTGCTACTTCATTGACTATATATGTAAAGAACTCATTGGGTTATGATTTGACTGTTGATTCTGTGAAGGCGCAGCAGTGCACAGCACTTGGAAGCCAAGGCGCACTAGCAAATGGTGGGTCAGCAACGTACACCTTGACTTGTGTCAACGGCGGCTCAAAATATAATGGAGACGTTAACATAACATACACAAACACGGACACAAGTGTACAGCACACGAACCAAGGTGAAGTTACAACAAAAGTAGAATAAACATTCTATTTCTTTTTTTATTTTCTTTTAGTTTAAGAAAAGTTGAGGCTCTACTTCAATCTTACAATAACAACTTAATAGCTGTCCCACTGACATTTCTAATCTAATAGCCGAGTAACTAATCCGCCATACGTTTCTTCTCTATAAGCTTAAAATATCTGCCTTTATGTCAAATTTAATTTACTAAAGGAAATTTCACTTTGTGCAGAAACAGAACAACCATAAAACTAAATTCTTTAATAGGGGAACACAAGGCAACCCTTTAGGTGCTCGTGGTAGCTCAAGGTTAGGATTTAATCGTGCTCTTCAAAAAAAGACAGCAATGTGGATGGAGTAGCTAAAAATTTAACAGGAGAAATGAGAACCTGCCTCAGTCCCAGAGGAATGAAGTTAAGGATGGATTAATACTATTATACCATATATAAACAATTTAATTAAACAAAATTAAAGGGCTAAAGGAATCACCCTGCACAATTAAAATCAAGATTGAACATTATTCTCCTAATAAACATCATTTAAAGCCCAATTGAGATACAATGATAATAAAAAATGGTTTAATTGGGGCAAGTGTGCGTTCTCCAGGGTGATGATTAAAATCAATCAACTAAATAAAAATAATTAATAAATGAAAAGAATTAATAAAACAAAAGAAATCAAATAATCACTGCTGTGATTTCTTCTTCCAGACCACAAAGCCAACTGCCGCCAATATCACTATTATAGCAACCACAATCCAGGCAAGAGTATTCTTGCTCGCAGGCTCGCTCTCCGCCGGCGGCTGTGTAGTTCCCGCTGGCTGTCCAGCTGAAGTTGTTGCAGCTGGTGTAGTTTCTACTGGCTGCTCTGTTGGGGTTGTTGTAGGTGTTGTCGGCGCAACAGCTCCAGACTTGCTTCCAATTGCATAATCACTAAATCCTGGCGTTTCGGCTTCAAACCATACATTATCCGCATCAGAACTGGTCATTTTTGTCGGCAATACATTCCACTGCCCACTATTGTACCTGTAAAGAGCTATGTCCACTTCTGCAACATTATTCGCAGTAAGCCATGACTTTGGCACTTTGAAACTAATTGTTGCCTTTGAGATATCGCTGTCTGCGATGTTGGTATGGGTTACTTCTAAGTATTGATAAACCTTGTCTGACGGAACGCTTGATTGTGGATTTGAAGTTAAGCTGCTGACTCCCACGGTTGGATTTGACACTGCATTTGTAACAGCAATTACGATGTTTGTAAATGCAATACTATCACTGCTTACCTTGAAAGTTCCTGTCGAATCTGCAGCCAAAGCATCCCATGATCTACTTGTTGCCGCAGCCACGGTTGTCGGTGCCGCTGCGCCTCCGCCTCCTCCGCCACTGCTGGAAGAGGTCGTTGCTGCAGCTGCTGCAGCTGCTGCGCTTGTTGCAAAGGAAAACGTTGTTATGTTTGTCTTGCAATTGCCATTAAAGTCGCAAACTGTTACATTGTAATAATAAGTTGTTGATGCCGTTAATCCTGATAAACTAACCACTTGTGTTTCGTTGAAATCTGTTTGGACTGCTGAAGAGCCTAAAGTTGTATTTGCGGTGCCATAGTTTACTGTCGCATTTACCGTTTCATTCGTGCCTGTTATGGTTACCGTAGCTGTTGTCGTGTCTGGTGAAGATGTAATAATCCCATTATCTGGTGCCGTGGTGTCTGACATATTGAATCCCCAAGTGTACCTGTTTGTGTTGCCATCATCATCAATAACCCAAAATGTTATGTTATAACCATTAACCACATTCAGATTCTTTACACTCTCAGTTGATCCCAAGCAAATATTTCCGCTCTTTGTCATTGTCTTATTCACTGGTGTTGTTGCATTTAGATAATACAAGCAGGATACGGCATCTGCTGAAACTGTGATATTTGGTATAAATGAACTTACTGTTTGGTTGGATACTCTGCTGTTAGAGGTGTTCCCTCCTGGAGTTGTCACATTCATATTGGGCGTTCCGCCTGAATTGTTCACAAACGCCAATGCGCTGAAGTGAGGCAAAAACACCTGTATAGATATGTTATCAGTATTATTCCAGCAGGCAGATGATGATGTAAATGTAAATGATGGATTAAACCCTGCTGCGCATTGTGTTACGTTTGTTTTTGATGATGAGCCTGAAAACTCCTGGATATCTTCAAAGTACCATATCTCAAATTCGCCCCCTATCCTAGCATGGCTCGCATTCACTGGGTAGCTCACAGATACGAAATAGCTCTGATTGTCAGGCAGGAAGTTCTGTATAGTTTCATTAACCATTACAAAGTCCATTACCGCCGTAGTCCAGTTGCTGGTCAAAAAGCCCAGTGTTGTTGAGTCATTCGTCTGGACAGTGAAGTTATACTGGTCCCAAACAGCAGCTGATTCGTTGAATTGTATTGTCAGGTTAATTCCTTTGGTTGTATTTGACAATACCATAAACAGATTCAATGTTCTTCCTGAAACATTAAGCAGATTTTCTACAGTTCGGCCGCTTGAAGCATTAGTTAGGTTTACGCCTGTAATGTTAGCAGCATTAGCATAGCTGTATTGTGCCAATCCGGTTCCAGTTTTGTTTGTTACATTAAGTCCGAAAAGGTTTAAATCTATCAAGCCTCTGACATCAAAAGTTATAATACTACTGTTTCTCACATTCCCCAATGTATCATTGGCTGTGAATTTTATTGTGTGTGTGCCTGGTGTAAAGTTAAGCTTGAAAGTATTAGTTACATTTGTTCCTGTAGTGCCAATCCATGGTGCGACTGAAGTTAAGTTTAAGCTCGTGCGAGTGCCGACATCCATCTTTCTATCCAGATAATATCCAAATGATGCGATTGCCTGGCTGCCATCCATTGCAGACAGCCTAATAGTTACATTGTTGCTGTTATTTGACCTTTCAGCCGGCGAGTCTACTGATAATAGAGGACCGACGTCGTCAACTGTGAATGTAAACGTCTTTGTTTGTGAGTTTCCTACAGTATCATAGGATTGTATTGTTACCGTCCTATTTGCTAGGCTGCTTGCGCAGCTTGAGATGTTCTGGAAAGGGTATATGAATGTTCCATTTGTAAAGACATTGGAGCTGGAATTGCAGCTTGATGTCCAAGTCATGTTCTTTATTGCAGCCTGCCCCACTCCTACAACTGTGATATTAATCCCCGTATATGAGGTTACGTTTGTTACATTTAGCACTGGCGCTATTCCGTGCTGCGTATTATTGAATGTAATGTTTGGCCCTCCCGTGTCAACAGTAATTGAATGTATATACAATTCGGAATTGCCCCATGTGTCTTCTGCCGTTAGCCTGATAACGTTTGTGCCATTTGACAATGCCGTGCACCCAGCCTGATCCTCCGCTCCTTTTAATGTTATGGAGCCATTCCTGTTAGCATTTGACGTAGCCGCAAATAATTTGTAACCAAAGCAATCCTGGTCTGTCTGAGAAGCAAATTGTATCGATATATTTCTCAAAGCCTGTCCTTCTGTAATATTCCAAAATACTGTCGGGGTCGTATCCGTAGTATTTGTAAGGTTCAGTGGACCGGATTCGGTTCCCACTCTGACTTGCAGTGTCGGCTTTGTTGTGTCGTTTATCTGTATGGTCATGTTTATTGTGGCATTCGAATTTCCAACCGTATCATTGACGATATACCTAAAGCTTATGTTAGCACCTTCAAACACGTTGTGGCCTGTAGGCACTACATAACTCAAATTAATTGTTGAATTAGCATTTGTGCCAAATGGGGTTGCGTTGACCCCGCCATTCATGGTTGAATTAACTGTAGTCCACGTTGAGCTTGTTGAATTGTAGAATTGGAGATAACCATGTATAACCGCAGTTAGATTATCAGTAGCATTTACAATCCCATATAGCTGCCTGCCCTGTGCCCACGTCCCAGCACCGACTGATGGGACAGTTGCCGGAGTATTTCCCCCCAACGCCTCGGAGGGGGTACCATTGTTAGAAAAGTTAAGGCTAAGCATGGCAGGAGGTATCTGGTCAACTATTAAAGTTATCGTGCTTTGGTTATAACTGCCAAGAGCATCCTGAGCAGATACATTAATAGTATAAACACCATTGCTGTTGAAATTATAGCTAGCATTGCATGTGATTATTGCAGTAGTAACAGGTGGGCTCATAGCACTGCAAGTTAAGTTTGT
>Ga0208373_1004136_pt1 | contig 13440 bp, 13 predicted proteins | sample RifOxyC2_FD_184036 | JGI IMG/M metagenome (GOLD analysis project Ga0208373, IMG submission 184036) | Soil microbial communities from Rifle, Colorado - Rifle Oxygen_injection C2 (SPAdes) | ecosystem: Environmental > Terrestrial > Deep subsurface > Rock core/Sediment | place: Rifle, Colorado...
AGTTTTTTAAAAGAGGATACTTTCATAATGCTAAATAAATGAAATATTAACTTTAGAGCATTATACCTGTTTAAAGTAGTTAGTTTAGACCCAATTTTTGAAACTTAAGCCAACAATCTGTAGGAAAAATTCAGAAAAAATGGGGTAATATCTTTTATTCCTTTAAATCCTGTGATCAGTACCCAAAAATTAAAGGCCCCATTGGTAACGTAGGGCAGACTTTGAGCGGACAGGATTTTATTAAAATATGTTTCATATGGATACAAAATATTTTTATCTTTCAAAAAGGGAAGAAAAAAAAGATAAAAAATAATATTGGCTATAAAAAGGGCGAGAATTGATTTTTTTATTCTAAATTTTTTTACGAATAAAATTGTATAAACCGGTAAAAAAATTAAAGCGGTTGGCTTGACAAGAAGAGCCAACGTGAACATTGTTGCCGAAATGACACTCCTTTTCGTATAAAGAAGAAAATATATTGATAAGAGAACGAAAAAAATCGGAATTGAATCGATCTGCCCCCATAGGGCGCTGTTGAAAATAAACGCCGGATTAAAAAGTATAAGGCTGACTGCAATAATTTGGTTCTTTTTGTCTTTAGGAATTATTTTTTTGGCAAAAAGAAAGATAAGAAAAGCGATTCCCAGATCGGTTAAAATTGTCGGTATTTTCATTAGGGCTGCCAAAAATACGGTTTTTTCCAGAAAAAAAATAAGGTTAGATGGAATAAATGAAATATGAAGATTCAGCCACCAATAAATATTATGAATTAGAGGATTCAAAAGCTTCATCACCACAAAAATGAAGATTGCTAACGGGGGATAGTTGGGGGTTAACCAGGCAAATACATTGGAAGACTGTGTTTCATAAAAGTTTTGCGGACCACGAGCAAGAAGATCTCTTGCCCAAACCATGTGATTATTAACGTCCCAACTGTAGTCATAAAAAATTATTGAAAGACGGATGATCAGCCCAAATAAAAAGAGAGAAAACAAAAAATTCTTTTTAATGAAATTCATTTTTATATTATAATGTAATTACAATGCCACATATAAATAAAAATTTACTTGTTTTAATAATAATAATTATTTCCGCTTCTGTCATGTACTTAATATCTAGCTACCCTAAAACGAAAATGGTTACTTGTACACAAGAGGCTCGAGTTTGCCCGGATGGATCGTCAGTCGGCCGAAGCGGGCCAAAATGTGAATTTGCAGCTTGTCCAACTATAACTCCAGAGAAAAATATTCAAAGAGAAATGTGTGGAGGCTTTGCTGGAGTTTTATGTCCTGAAGGATACATTTGTGATAAAAAAGAAAATTATCCTGATGCCTCCGGTACCTGCATAAAAATTTCTCCTTAATATTCTTCTTTCACTTGCAGTGATATAATGATTTCATGAAAATCATTAATCGCAAATTTCATCGTGACTATCGCGAGATAGAAAAATATGAGGCTGGCATCGTCTTAACCGGAGCCGAAGTAAAATCGATTAGAGCTGGAGGGCTGAGAATAGATGATGCTTTTGTGAGAATTATGGATAATGGGATTTTTTTAATCAACGCTGATATCCCGGTCTATAAATTTGCCCGTAATGACACATACGAGTCAAAAAGATCAAGAAAGTTGCTTTTACACAAAAAGGAGCTCTTAAAACTAAAGATAAAAATGGCCTCGGGGGGATTGACTTTGGCCCCGGTTTCCTGTTATAATAAGGGGCCTCATATCAAGTTAGAGATAGCTTTGGTAAAGGGCCGAAAAGATATAGAAAAACGAAAAGTAGAAAAACAAAGAGATATAAAAATTAGAGAAGAAAGGGAAATGAAAGAGTATGTTAAAATGTAATGGGGATGCAAGGCATCGACGGGAAATTTGCACTTTTAAAAATGGCTTAGACGCACCTATGCGTTAAATGGAAAAAAACAATTGATAAAGATTCATCTTTGTCCCGCTACGACAGTGAGTATCTAAAAGCTTTAGAGTTGGGTTTCCAACCTCAAGCCTTATACGCAACTGTTTAACGGCTCTTTTTTAAGTTTTGTCCGGTCCAACTTAGATTAGAGATAAACCAATCGGAATAAGGCGAGATAACTTTACTATTTAGTTATTAAGTCCACAATTTATAAATAGCTTCCCGAAGCGCTTTGATTACACATGCGATCGGGATCGAGTAAAAATAATCTATTCTAAGCTAAACCTTTTTATTAGTGTTTTCTCGGACGCGAGTTCAATTCTCGCCATCTCCACAAAATGAGTTAACTTACGGCTATTTGCTATTTATCTGTTGACAAGTAGACTTTCTTCATATATATTTATCATATTAGACATTCTTTTTATAATATGGCAGTCAAAATAAAGATCGAGGGAACGGATGGCGATATATTTAATTTTGAAGCAATTACTACGCCTATGAAAGCTGGTCAGGTTATTGCATTTATTAGCTCCGATTCCCCATTTGTTACAAAAAGTATGAAAGAAATACTTCCTGTACCAACTGTTGCAAATAATGAAACACCCATTGATTTGATTGTAAAATATGAACCTAAAACAATAGCTCAAAAAATTTCAGTTTTTGCATTATATTTAAAAAAGTCAGGAAAAGATCAATTCGGTATAGGAGATATTAAAGATTTATTTCGAAGAACAGGATTAATATCACCCACTAACCTTGGGAGAGATATTAAAACAGCTTTTCGATTAAGATATATTTATGGGGACGCAAATACAGACAGCTATTATCTAACTAATGTTGGTGAAGACGAAATTAAATCAGGTTTTAAATCAGAAAAATCTAAAAAACCTACTAACGGAAATCGTGGAGGAGTTCGTTCTAGACTAGAAATACGAAAAGAAGTATCTTTATTAGAAATGGAAGTTAATATGGATAGTTATCCAAGTGTTACTTCTCCGGAATTAAATAAATCTACCCAAATTTTATGGATACTTGAGTTTGCTAGAATCAAAGGCGTCTTAAGCTTAAATAGTAAGGAAATCGAAAATCTCGCAACTAAACTTAGATTAGGAATTCAATTAAGTGCCATAGCGGCATTGACAGAATCAAGCTTTAAACGTGGTTATTTAAGGAAAAGGAATGATAACACTTATGAAATATTAAACAAAGGAAGTGAATTTTTAAAAAAATCTATTAAGGAGGAGTGACAGAGAGGTCAATTGTTGTAGCCCCTAATGGCTACAGTGTAGAAGCATTTCTATATTAGGAAAGTATGCGAGCACACGTAGGTTCAAAACCTACCTCCTCCGCTTAATTGTTTTAAACTCCAATAGCCGTTGAACTATTGTTTTAAAAGTGATATATTATGGGTATATTTCCTAATATAGTAAAAAAGGCCCCTCGAAGGGCTTTTTTTATTAAAAACATTTTTAAATTTATTAATAAATAAAAAACCGTTGGTTCAAAATCTTAACCCTTCTAAGAATAAAGTAAAACCATTTATAAAAAACAGTGATTTTTAATTACTGAAGCTTAAGGGTTTTTGGATTCTTCTTTTGCGAATTTTTCTGGAATAATTACTCCACCTTAATTAATTCTATCGCAACAATCGTATTGGTTACCATAATAATTGATTTCTCCTGATCAAACTTTATTTCCCCATTTACCGGCTTTAGATTTAGTGAGATTTCCGTCCGTCCGTCTAAATATTTTTTTGTTAATTTATAATTAGTTCCGTCAAGGTTTTTGAAAAGCACCGGAACCGCCTCATAATTCCGACCGGATTCATCATAATTGGTTAAAATTAAGGAAATTTTTTCTTCGGTCTTACTGGCAATTGCGCTGATGTTACTACCTTCTCCACTGACTATTAATTGATTTCCTTCTAAGGAATTTAATAGCTTTAAAGCTTTATAACGGGGTTTTTCTTGCCCATCATAAGTTAATATTCCCCAGGAAAGAGTTGGTCCGTCTTTTATTTCAAACAAGAATGATTTCTCAAGACGCGCATTGATTAAATTTCTCAGGGATGCAACGGTATGAGCTGCTCCAACTTCAGTATCGGCAATAATATTTTTTTCGCTATCATATCCCCATTCGGAAATAATTTTCGGCAAATTCTCATATCTGTCATATTTTGGATCTTCACCCAGCCATTTATTAAGTTTAATAATATCATCAGTGTAATCATCAGTTTTTTTTGAATAGTGATGCCAGCTGATAAAATCAATTCTTAAATTATTTACAATGACAAAATCTAAAAATTTCTGAATCCAGTTTTTATATAAAGCGGTCGTTGCTGGACCGCCGATTTTATACGGCAAGATATTTTGTGCTTGGCTGGCTCCTTTAACTGAATAAAAATATAAGTCACTATAACTTTTATCTCCCCCAGTATATCTCCATTTGCCAAAACTTTCCAAATCAGGTTCGTTCCAGACTTCGTAATATATATCAGTTTTCCAAAAATCATCTAATGCCCCGCACGGCAAGACCGTATCTTTATTACTATAGTGCTCGACAGTTTTTTGGACTAAAAAAGTCCACTCATTCCAGTTTTTTGGTTTTCCGATTAATGATCCGTCTTCAGACATTGTTGGGGGCATATAACCAAGGGAAAAAAATGGTTTGGCACCGGTGTGATAAATATCACAGACTGTCTCATCTAATTTTGAAAAATTAAAACTTAAATTATTTGAAGAGTCGCGGGTGACAACATCATAAAAATCATAAATATGATCAAGTCTGATGTATTTTGGGTAAAGACCGGACACTTTTGAAACAACATTTTCAAGCATCCTTACTCCTGATTCTTCCCCTCCCTGAGCTAAAGATTTCCAGCGATCAGGAAAAGGGCCTGAAGTTTTTTTTACGTCAACAACTATGTTAGCTTTTCTTGGGGCTGCCCGAGAGAAAGTTTTGAAAGAATAAAATAAGACCGGAACTGCAATTGTTAAAATAATAATAAAAATCACCAGTCTTCTGAACATTCTTTATTCTAACTTATTCATCTGAATTACGCTAAACAAAATTAAAACTCCACCAAGAGTTTCTTTTAAGTTTGGTAGTTCGCGATAAAATATAAATCCAATTAATAAAGCAAAAAACATTTCAAGAGTTAATATATTACTTGCGATTGAAGTCTTGACTTTTTCAAATCCATAATTTGTAAAAAAAATCATCAAAACATTAGCAAGCCCTGACAACAGGATAATAAAAAGAACACTTTCATTCCAATTATTTATAGGCATGCCTTCTTTCGTTAGTAAAGAAGCAATTAATATAAAAATTGATGCAAAAAATATTTGTATTTGAGTTATCTCTACATTATTAAGTAATTTTGTTTGGTATTTTCTAAAAACAATACTCAATGAAGCGAAGATACAAGACATTAGTGCTAATATTTCTCCTTGCCCAAAAGAAAAATCAGAAAAACTATTTATTGAAATAATAATTATTCCAATAAAAGATAGGGAAAGATAAAATATTTTTTGTGATGAAATCTTTTCTTTTAGTATTATAAATCCCAGTATTGCCGTCATCGGAAGGGAACCAATAAAAGCAACTGTGCTTATTTTAGTTAATAAAATAGCCTTATTAAACAAGGCTGCACCTAACAGATAATATGCAGCCACCCTAAATATTAACAACAACCATTCGTTCAGAGTAATTTTTTTAAGTTTTGAAAAGTCAAAGTTTTTTCCAAATATTAAAAAACCAATTATCAATCCTGCAAAAAGCCGAAGATATAATTGTTGAAAAAATCCGAAATTAACTGATAAATATCTGGTAAAGAAACCAAAAGAAGCATAAGTAAAAGCCAATCCAATTAACGCCAAAATCCCTTTTTGTTTATTTGATAATTTCATTTATTTTTTCCTAAAATTTAAGTGAGCAATAATTATAGAAAATGCTATTAAGCCCCCCCCAATTAGCTCATTGGCCGTTGGAATTTCTTTATAAAATAAATAGCCAAAAATAGAGGCAAAAAGTAATTCTGAAGATAAAACAATCGTCCCTAAATTTAAATCAAAATTATGGAAACCAACCAGCATTAAATAATTATTTAGCATTAAAAATAATCCAAATATGAGTCCCACCGATAAAATGAACGGGGATATTTGAGGAATTGTTAATGTCTTTGTATAAAACATTAAAATCAAAGAAACAATTATTGTCCCCATCATTTGAATTGCAATTAATAAAAATCTGTCAACTTTACCTCCCAAATGTTTCTTAAAAGAATTGCTTAGCGCATCCATGAAGCCACTTAAAATTCCAAAAATTAAACCAACATTAAAATTTGTCAAAGAAAATGGAAATGTAAAATAATATAATGCCAAAATTGAAGTGATTATTGATAGGCCTTTTTTTACCGTTAATTTTTCTTTGAAAAACAATATTCCAGAAATCAACGAAAATAAAATTGATCCGAGAAAAAGTGTTGCCACTGCTAAAACTATTTTTGTTTTTAATATTGCTAAAGTATAAAAGATTATGCACAGTGGTAGAGAAACAGCAAAAAGTAATAAATTTTTGATGGAAGTATTTTTGAAAGATATTTTTCTTTTGAATAAAATAATTATCAAAGATGCAAGAATAAATCCAACGACACTTCTAAAAAAGATTTGCTGGTAATTGGATAGTTGACTATTTAGTAGCCTGACTAAAATTCCAAAAAATCCAAATAAAAATCCCGCTGATAAAAGCGAAATAAATCCTTTTGTTTTATTCATTTCCCTGTAATTATATCTTACCGTCTTATCTTTTTTGCATGTTTTTGGAGCCAGAGGGAAATTTGTTCAAAATTAAGTTTATGGGAGTCAATATCTAAAGTAAATTGAATTGCTTCTTTTTTTGCACATTCTAATTTATATTGATTGTAGAATAAAAAAAGGGCGCATGATGTAAAAGTTGTTCTTTTGTTACCATCGTCAAAAGGATGGTTAAGAATTAAAGAATGAATTAGTGCAGAAGCTTTGTCAAAAATAGTTGAATATAAATCTCTTCCCCCAAATGTTGCCTTACATCTTTCTGTTGCTGAATGAAGCATGGTAAAATCATGGACGTCTTCTCTCCCACCAAACAACTTAATCATCCTATCGTGGATTACCATCACCTCATCAATAAAAAGATATCTAATCATGGTGTTTTTGCTAATTCTTTTAGAAGATCGTAATTATCTTTTGTAAACTTATCCAACCAATCAAAAAACTCCGGACTTAACTTAGAATTATTAGCCATTTTTTTAGATTTTATTACCATCGTCTGATAAATTGGGGCAGTTTCAACAACCAATTCATCACCCATTTTTAGATTCCCGTCACGAACAAATGCAACCGGTAACGTAACCGCTAGTGAATTGCCTACTTTTATTATTTTTTGTGTTTTCATAAATTTAATATTGTTAACGTTATAACAATGTTATAACGTAAATATCGAAAAGTCAAGTGGTATGTTAAAATTAATAACTATGTTGGAACAAAGAATCGAAAAACTGAGAAAAATTTTAGTGGAGAAAAATCTTGATGGATTTTTGGTAAGCAATTTTTTTAATATCCTTTACTTAACAGGGTTTAAGACTTTGACAGAGAATGAGAGGGAGGCATGGGTACTGGTAACGACAAAAAGTGTTTATTTGTTTACGGATAGCCGATATTTAAATATCAAATATCAAAAATCAAATATCAAAAATACAAATCAAATATTAAATATTTTTAAAACAATGTTAATAACTCCTGAAAAGGGATTAATCAAACACTTGACTGAAATTATTGAGGAGGAAAAAATTCAACGACTCGTGTTTGAGGGGGATGATCTAAAAGTTAATGAACTGCAAAGAATCAAAGATCATTTGACTAATATTGAGCTGATTCCTTTCGAAAAATTAATTATTAAAATTCGGGAAATAAAAGACGAAGTAGAAATTGAAAATTTGAGAACTGCCTGCAAAATTGCAGACGATTGCCTTGAAGATATTGTAAAGATAATTAAACCTGGAATGTCTGAAAAAGAAATTGCTTTTAAAATAGAATTTTGGTTAAAAGAAAAAGGTCATGATCTGTCTTTTTATCCAATTGTTGCGATTGATAAGAACTCAGCAATTCCCCACTACGACACCAGGGCAGACAATAACGAAAAAGTTAAAAAGAATTCCATAATCCTTATCGATTACGGAGCCAAGTTTAAAGACTATCATTCTGATACAACGAGAATGATCTTTGTAGGAAAACAATCAGATGAGGTTGTAAATATTTATAACAAATTACTTGAAGCCCAAACAAAAACGATTGAACAGTTAAAAGTTGATAATAATCCTGTTTCCGTCGACCAATTCTGCCGCCAGTTGATTACTGATTCAACTGACTCGACTGATTACCGATTACCGTCCTATCCACATTCCACCGGCCACGGCGTCGGTCTACAAATTCACGAATTCCCAAAAATATCTTTTACTTCGACTGATATTTTATTGCCAAATCAAGTTGTGACGGTTGAACCAGGAGTTTATTCAGATAATAAATGGGGGATGAGGGTGGAGGATACCGTTTTAATAAAAAAAAATAATCAGATCGAAGTATTGACAAAATTCAACAAAAAATTCTTAATTTTTAATTCTTAATTTTTAATTCTTCACTTAGTTCCATTGTCTTTTCCGCTTCTTTCTTCTTTGGTTTTAAGACATCAACCTGTTCTTCCGCGCCGGCTTTTAGTCTTTCAGTCACTTCTTTTTCCCTATTAATTAACTCTTTGACTGTTTTAGCCGCCTCAATTTTTGCTTTTAGATAGGTGACCAACTGCTCACCCGAGAGATTATTGACCAAAAATATCGGCAATATGTATCCAACTTCGTCTAGTCCTTGTTGCTTAATTTGAATATCTGGAGAAAATAATTTATTTAAAGTATTAGTGATAAAAACAATATCATGCTCAACCCAGACGTCCCTGGTTTTAATGTTTTCCGCTACAGGCACTTCTCCATTTTCATATTGTTGCGTCCACATCTTTTTAACTTGTTCATATTCATCGATCGAGACTGTTTGAGGAATTGAGATAGTTTGTTCAATATTTTTTTCTGGTTCACTTATAACCAAATGTTGGGCCTCAATTACTTTTTTGATTTGAGCGGAATCAAGATTATTTTCTTTGGCAACTGTTTCGTTAATTTTTTCATCGGAAGTGATTTGATTGGAAAATTCCTTAATGACAGAGGTGACTTTAAATTTTTCTATTTTTGTGTCGTCAGATATTTTCTTGGCTACCTCGGTTGCAGGTGTATCTATATTTTTATGAAGTGAATTTAAAACTTGTGCCGTTCGAATTGGGTCAATCCCTGATTTTTGAGAAATGGACATCATCGTGTTTTTATTATTAATTATTGTGTTGGCAATTGCTCCTGAAATTTCCTGCACTTTTGCTCGCGGAATTTTAACCTTAATCGAAACTATTTGACTGACTGGGGCCATTTTTGGAAGCGTTGTAATAATATTTTGACGAACTTGTGATTGCTGTATTTTTGAAGTAGTAAAAACATTAATAATTTGTTTGGCGGAATAATCTGATTTAGCTGCTCGGGAAGATAATTCACTACGTATATTCATATATTTTTGTCTTTCTGCCGAAGTTGAAGCCTGGATTGGATTTTTTAAATAATTTATATTTTTATTGGTTGTTTCGTTTAAGGTTTTGTTGGTTTCAAAATGAGCAATGTCAGTAATAGTCGTTGCTTTAATATTTAATGAACGGCTTATATCTTCGGTTTTGGCGTTTTTTATTTCTTCAATTGTTTCGATCCTTGTTTTAACGGTCGCTCCGATTTCCCTTGGTATTTTCATTTCAACCCCAACATTTGAGCTAAGGTTAGCCGGAATCGGAGTTGGGGAAGGTGAGGGGCCATTCGGATGTCCAGGATTAAGATTTGAAAGCATAATATTTTTCATTGCATTAATCCCTTCACAACAATAGTCTCTATAAATCCGCAGTAGCCACCAAGGAAATATTGTTACCACCCACAACATTATCAAAGTAATAATATACTCAACAAAAGTATCAACATAGTTTCCATTGTTTAAGACGGACAATTTTTGGGCTGGCCCTCCGTAAAGAATGGTTATTGCGGTCGGATAAATATATCCGGCACTTGTATTAGCTCTTGAAAAATCAAAAACAAATGGAATCCCAAATTTCCAAATACTCGCTAATCCTCCAAGAAACAAGGCAAGTAACGGTCCATAAAAAATCCACTGGAAAAAAACACCAATCCAAATCATCCCGACATTTTTAATTAAAGAAAAAGATAAAAGAATTGCTAAAAATGGTGAAACAAATAAAAGAAACCATAAAATTATTTTTCGAAGCAATAACATCCCCCCCATAAAATAATAGCTCCAATTTGTCAGTTTAAGCATAATCATTTCTGTATTAGCCGCTTCTTGAACTCTGATGTTTAAATCACGACAACCAAAAAAATCCACATAATTTTTTTCCTGACTGATCCCTGAAAAATAAATATTAAAAAGGTCTTTTCCTCCTAAATTTTCAATAAAAAACTTCATCATAATTTCAGACAACTGAATAACAGTTATTACAATCGTCGCTGAAAAAGCAACATAAAGAATTGCTGTTAAGATTTTTGTAATACTCGGCCAAAGTTTAATTCCGGTTTCAAAATTAGTTCGCTGGCCAATAATTATTCCCAGACCTAAAAGTGCCGCTGTTAATACCACTAAAAAATAACTCATATTTCTGGCCGTTCCCCATATTTTGATCAAAACAGGATGATTATCAATGGCCGAATGCATCGTCACCCAATAAATAAATTGACGAGCCCGGTCATTTGATTTACCTTGAGCGGTCACTCCGGCGTCTTCTATCCATAAATGTTTTGTTCTTGGATCTGTATTAAATTCTTGAAGAGCAGAAACCGGATCACCATTATTAACACAGGTTTCTCCCGTGGCTTTTTCTTGATATATCTGATCCAATTCAGGAGGACAACCACAAAGTTGAGGTGGAATATTTATCTGAGGTTGAGCCGGCGGAGTTTGAGCCGGAACTAATTTAACAACCCAAAAGAAAAAGATAAAAAAAATGAAAATAAATGATAAAAAAAATCTTTTCATATTTTTTTGAAAATCAAGAATCCTCCTATAGCTAAAACAAAAAAGAAAGAAGCTAAAAAAATCCCTGTTGTTATTGGCCCTGCTTCTCCTGTTGTTGGTAGTGAGGTGGGGACTGGAACGTTGGGGCCAGGAGTAACGGTTGGACCACCCGGAGTCACGGTTGGTATAGGGGTTGAAGTTGGACCAGGAACAGGTGTTGAGGTTGGTGTTACCGGATTAAAAAGAACACAAAGTTGAGATGAGCCTGACTGAGCTGCAACTATTTTAAAAGTTACATAAGCATAAGTGCCTGTCCCGGAATAGGCTTCTCCCGAGCCATTAATAATCAATTTCCCACCGCCTTGAACATCGGCTGAAATAGTTGTAAAAGTATCACCCGGTGAAACAGAAATGTATTCTAAAACTTGAGCGTCATAAGTCATTCCAATTGATGTAGATGACAAAGACTGTCCTTCTGTATCAATATTAATCGTAAATTGAACGTTTTGTCCACGTTCTAATGGTGGTTCTGGTGCTAAAAGATCAAAACTAGTCGCAAACACGGAAGTGGGGATTGATATTAAAGTCAATAAAATAAAGTAAGATACTATTAATAATTTTTTAATGTATATATTCATTACTTCATCATACTTTAAACTACTACCTTTTTTCAATATTAAATAAGGGCCCAACAATTTGAATATTAGCTGGAGCTCTCAGATTGAACCAGTCTTTAAACTCGCTTAGTGAAAAAGAAATATCTCCAGCGTCCCCGGAAAAGTTTACTGAGCTGACTTTTCCCGAAGAAAAGTCAGCTGAAACTGAGCCGTTATTTATTGAGTTAAAAGTTTTTTGTTGACGATTACGAAGCTCCTGTTTAACCTTGTCCTGCCCCCAATTATCAGTTCCGGCCGGGGGGTTGTCTGGCTGATATAGATGTTCCCGCACCGAAGAGTCTACTTTGGCTAGTAAAATTGTGTTTACAATATCTGCTAACTCTTCCGTCTTTAACCAGGCAGTTTTATTATATTGACTTCTGGATCCCCAATCACAATAAAACCAGGGAGAATCTCTGTCATAAGCTTTTGATGTTAAATCAGAAAAACTTCCGACGGAGCCTTCAAAATCATTAGCGTGTTTTGTCCAGGAAGTATCCGACCAACCGATTTCTGATGATTTTAAGATATATCCTCCATGGGTTGAGGAAAACCAGGCTTTGATAGGAGAACCATTTTGTACCATCACCCAACCGGCTGTATCATTGACCGCCTGTTCCCAAAAGCCACCCTTCGGCTCGGGTTTAAATACCTGACAGCTTTCTGTTGCGCAAATACCTCTTTGTCCGTTCCCGGTGTATGACAGCGCATAAGAACGGGCGGCTATTGCCTGAGCTTTTAAGGCAGCCATCCCGTCCGCCCCCCATGCATCTGGAATTTCATAAATTCTTTTAACATAGTCTTCTATATTGAAAGGTCCATATCCGTCAACATTAATATTAATATTTTTGTCATAGTCTTTTTTCAGTTCAAAATTTTCATAGTAGGCTTTCAAAATTTGTTCTTCATTTTGTCCAGATTTAGCTCTTCCATAAGCGCCGTATTGGTTCATTCCTACTCGATTTGGAACTCCATAAGTAAAAAAGGCAAATTTTGGTGAAAATCCCGGATCACGACCATTTGTTAAATCACTATCACATCTTCCTCCGGTTGAAGATGACCGGGAAATATTTAAGCTGGCTAATTTTTGGGCAATTAATTGTTGTTGTTTAGCCGTTAATTCTGCAATTTGAGAGCGGGTTTGACTAATTTGCCCTGCTAAAATTTTTGATTGCTTATCAACTTCTGCTTTTGAATTTGCTAATTCCGATTTTTCAATTTCTAATTGTTTTTTTGTTTCTTCGAGGTTTTTGACATAAAGAACAATTTTAATAATCGCTTTTTTATCTTCGTCTACAATTGTTTTCTGATAAAATATTTTCCGGAGTGAGGTTGAAAGATCGTCGGCCACTAAAATACTCAAAAACAAAGTGGAATTTTTATTAACATTTTTATAGTAAGATTTTGCTCTTTCGTTAAGAAGTTCTTTCTGATAAACCAAGACCTTCTCTCCTTTTTTTACCTCAATTTCTTTTTTATTTATTTCTTGTTCTAAGTTGCTAATTCTATTTTTAATTTCATTTAGTCTTGAATTTAGATTTTGATAATTTACTTCTTTGCTTGACAAGTCTTTTTTTAATAAATTGATTGCATTATTAATATCTTCTATTTCATCTGCTCTTACTGATAAAAAAAATGATAAAAAGATAACCAACAAAATTATTCCAATAATAAATTTCCTCATAAATTCATTATATCAATCTGGCTAACTATAATTTTTGTATACTAAATA
>Ga0208373_1004138_pt1 | contig 13434 bp, 18 predicted proteins | sample RifOxyC2_FD_184036 | JGI IMG/M metagenome (GOLD analysis project Ga0208373, IMG submission 184036) | Soil microbial communities from Rifle, Colorado - Rifle Oxygen_injection C2 (SPAdes) | ecosystem: Environmental > Terrestrial > Deep subsurface > Rock core/Sediment | place: Rifle, Colorado...
AGTTACTACATTTAATCACAATCCGAATATAAGTCAAGAAATATAATAAAAAAATAGCAATTAATTATGCACAATCCAGTGACGACATAAAGCAGAGATAAAGGCGCACGATAACATTATGTTTTTTTTGAAAATTTTAGATATGTCTTGAATTAGCGAAAGAGGGTTTTAGTAAACTTGCGCTAGGCGGATGGATGGTGTTCTTGAAACGGGTCAAGCGGGAGGATGGACACGGCAACAGTATCGGTCTGAATTGGGAACGATGTTATCGCAGATGCGGCAAGATTTAAAAGCAGGCCATGTAGCATTAAATGTCAGACATCGTCCTTGGGCTACAACATAAATTATTAAAGAGGTAAATCATCATGATCTATTTATGGGAATTTCCCGAATATTTTTTAAATAAGCATATTGCCGTTTATCATCATAAATATTCGGTAGCTTGGTTAAGCTTTCGAAAAGGCAAAAAAATTGATCAAAAAGAAATAACGGAAGAGCCAATATTTGATTTAGAGGTAACGAGGGCAGAAATTCAGCGGTTTGATAATCTACCTAGCAATGCAGGGAGCGTTCCCTTAGTGAATCAAAAAATTATTGACTTGTTGCTTGAACTAGCGCCTGAGGATGTTCAATTTTTTGATGCAGAAGTGCGCTGCAAAGATGGTGTTTTAACAAATTACAAAATGCTGAATGTGACGCACACGATTCGAGGGATTGATCATGAAAAATCGGTTTATACAAAAATGAAACAAGCTGATGCTATTTTAGGTTTTAACTATTTAACTTATCAGCCAGGTTGTATGGGTAGCTATCAATTGGCAAGGGATGAGGAGTACAAAGGAAACCTTTTAGTTACTGAGACAATTAAACAAGCCTTTAATAAAAATAAAATAACAGGTGTTCGGTTTGTTCGACCAGAAGATTTTTATCGTCCTTTAAGGCCAGAAGATTTTTATGATCAATGATTTTGCTGCTGCATTTTTAGCATTTGGGCTTTTGATGATAAAAAGAATTGTTTCTCATACATGAGATTTTAAAACAGGCATCTGCTTATTTTTATTCTTCCTCTAACAGTTGTTTCAAATTTTCTCCCGCGCGTGTTGGTTTTTTACGGCAATATAATTCAATATAATTTTCTAAAATGTATTCATAACCCGGTGTTTTTAACATCGGCAAAATTTCTTGCGCAATTTTTTGATCACTTTCTTTTTTAGCATTTAATCGCTGAAAAAAAATAGCGGCAAGTACAGCAGCAATACAAGCTTTTCTAGCAGGTGTTGCCCGAGAAAATTCCTGCTTGAAAAAATGCATGGCGCGGTTTCTGTCCCATTCGCGCCATTGTCTAAAAATATTTATTTCTTCAGAGCCATAATCAATAATACCTTCGGGAATTTTAGAATGCGAAAGCAATAATAAACATGCCGGCAAACAAGCTTCAACATTTGTCCAAGAACAATTGCCGGCAGATTGCGGTTCAATCATCAGGCGTGCGACATGTTTTAATTCTAATAATTTAGGCAAATCTTTTTCGATAAACTGTGCGGGTTTTTTTTCGTACAATAAAAATTTCATCAGTTCTTTTGTGAATTGAGACGGTTTTTTCATTTCATCAATTGTGATGCCGTTAATAGATAATTCCTCTTTTCTTCGATCGCATTTGATAAAATAATTTTTAAAACGGATTAACGTAATCGCATGCCCTTCAAACGCGATAGGTAAAATCAGCAGAGGAAAATCTAATAATTGATTGATGCGCGATTGAAATTTTTCTAACTTAATTTGATATTGCTGGTATTTAACTAATTCAGATGCTGTCCATAAAGCTTGAATAATGATCTCTAGTTTTTCGAAAAATGGCTTGATATCTTTTGCCGCATAATTGTATTCAAATTCTTGAAGTGAATTTAAAATTAAATTCACGCTGAATTCTAAAAAGAAACCTTCGAAGTTCACTTCCGTAAATTCATTGTCAGGATTCACAATATCTACATAACCTTTTAATGAATAACGATGCCCTAATAATTTGGTAAAAATAAAATCCTGCGCAAAAGTCACATTGCCGCCGTGTTCAACTAATAAATCTTTTAAAGCACCGTTGTTGCGCAAAAGTGCTTTCACCATCGGCGCTTCACTGGCATGCGTATAAGCATTAGGATTTGCGCCGCGTTTTAATAATAAGCGGCATAATTCTAAATGACTGTTTTCTACTGCCCAATGCAAAGCAGTGCCGCCGGTTAAATCTTTAAAATTAGGATCTGCATTATGTTCTAAAATTAACTTTGCTTTTTCAATATCATTGACAATGGCTGTTTCAATCAGCGGCGTAAAACCATATTCATCAATAATATTAACATCGCTGATGCGATGCAGCGCTTGCGCAACATGATCTTTTGTGCCGTAAATAATTTGTTGAGCGAGGGTAGACATGGTTTATCCCAATGGATTCGGCGTAATACCCGGTGTCATGCCGGGCTGTGCCTGCAATTGTTTTTGATATGCTAATGTTAACGTTTTTTCTATTGCTTCTTCATTAGTACGAGGATCATCGCGCAAATTATCAGCAATGCCGTCAAATTGTGTCTTGTTTGCTAACAAAGGATGCGCTTGTATGGTATTCATGGCAGAAGCTAATTCACCGCTTTGCTGAAATTGACTGGGATGATGCAGCGGATTATCTGTTGCGCCGAATTGTCTTTCACCTTTGCGTTCTAATTGACGCCGTTCGTATTCGCTGGCTGTATCTATTTCATCGCTAATAAAATATTCTTCATTCGGATCATCACGTCCTTGAGCATGAAGCAAAAAAATTAAATCCGTTAACGTATTTTTTTCTAAATAAATTTCTCCCAATTTAATCGTTTTTTGATCGTGCAGAACGCTTAATGAATATTTTCCTTCGATGATTTGAAATAATGGCTGCGCTTCTTCCGAAATAAAGATTTCGGCGGGTGAATTTTTTTTAGCAGGTTTTAATTGCCAAACTAATCCTTCGCGGATCACATTGCCGTGCCGCGTGTGAATGGCTGCTAATTTTAAATGGGCTGCAAGAGAGCCGATGTTGTAAGTGGTGGTCATGACGTTATTATATGCTCACGAATTTTTTTCATGGCTTGCGATTCAATTTGACGAATGCGTTCTGCTGATACATTATATTTTTTAGCTAAGTCATGCAGCGTTAGTTTATCATTGGCAAGCCATCTCGCTTTTAAAATTTCTTGACTGCGTTCGTCTAAATTCTTTAATGCTTCATACAGCAGCGCTTCTTGTTTTTGATGCAAATCTTCATCAACTAAAGCAGTTTCCGGATCGGCACTTTGATCTTCTAAAAAGTTAATCGGCGACCAGCTTGCATTACCTTCATCATCTTCTGCCTGAAAATCCAGCGATTGGTCATAATACGAAAGACGCGCTTCCATCTGACGAACATCTTTAGGTCTTACCTTTAATTCTTTTGAAATCGCTTGAACTTCATCCTCACTGAACCAGCCTAATTTTTTTGATGCGCGGCGAAGATTAAAAAATAATTTTCGCTGCGCTTTAGTTGTGGCGATTTTTACAATGCGCCAGTTACGCAAAATAAATTCGTGAATTTCTGCGCGAATCCAATGCACAGCAAATGAAACTAAGCGCACCCCGACTTTCGGATCAAAACGTTTGACTGCTTTCATCAAACCGATATTGCCTTCCTGAATTAAATCCGACAACGGCAAACCATAACCTTCATAACCTTTTGCTACGCGCACGACAAAACGCAAATGCGCCAAAATTAATTTTCGCGCAGCATCTAAATCACCGTGCTGATGCAGCCGAGTTGCTAATTGTTTTTCTTCTTCTTGTGTCAGCATCGGGATTTGGTTTACCCAATAGATATACGACGCCAAACTTTTGACGGACAAATCGTGAGTATCTAATTTTTTAAGCTGTTTTTCTGGCATTGCATTGATATGTATTAAATTGCAAGGGAGGGTATTATAACATAAGTTATTTTTTTGGAAGAAAGTTTGGAATCAGCAGCCGCCTGCGTGACCACAAGCGCCAGGAGTGGGAGGGGAATCCTCGGTTGGTTTAATTTCTAGTGCGCCGCCTGTTTCAAGTGAGTGCATTAAAGCCAAAGGATTTCTACTCAATCTTGAATCATGACTACGGCTACCATCACCACTTTCAGTAGGTGGGCTTGGTCTTCGTGTAGGTGTTAAGGGAGCTTCTCGATGAAAAAAAATTTCTTCTATGTGAATTTCACCGCCATTAGGAATGGTATCCCACTTTTTTGGATCCGCAGGATTTTCATGTACTGTTTGTGCTAATTCTGCATCTTCGTCTCGCTCTGCTTGTGTAGAAAAAATATAGTGTACGGATGAAAAATATGCGCGATTCCATACGCCCTCCCAGAAAAACTCGAAATCTCCGCTTATATGTTTTGATATCTTTATGCCTGCAGGTATTGTCACAGCAATATAAGGATCACCGCCAGATGCTTGACGAATTTCGCCCGGATATTCAGTTGAGCGACAAATGATTCCATCACTTTTTTGTTCAGCAACAAGCCATAGCGTTTTAAAACGCACGGCTGCTATTTTTATAATTCTCCAGCCATCGCCTTCTTTCATCAAATCAGAGAAAGGCATGGTTAACGTATAAGCTTGATCAATAGTGATGGTAGGCATTCCGATAATAGACTCTTGAGCATCGAATCCTTCTATTTTCCGAAATGCGATATCCTCTCGGGATAAAAGCGGGTCAGGTCTTCTAATTGAATCAGGTATTGGATCGCCAGCGAAAATTGGATTTAAATAAGTAACGCGCATTATTTTTCTGATAAATTTATGTACTTTTGCAACAGTACAACAGTTGATAATATTATGCACAATACCATATAAAAAAATATTTTTTGAGTAAAGGCTAGAATAAAATTTAATCTTATCTTCAGGTGAAGATTTTATGGAAAAAATTCTAAAATAAAAAGTCTTCAACTTTTTTTCTTGCCTGACTGCAGCCGGTTTTATCAATAGCGGAAAACAGTTGTACGGTTACAAGAGGATAAGGTTTTAGTTGAGAATGCAGGCTGGCTAAAGTTTTTCTAGATTCCGCGGCAGTGAGCTTGTCGCATTTGGTTAAAAGAATATGGAGAGGCAATTTAATTTGGTCTGACCAGTGAATCAGTTCCCAATCAGTTGCCTGAAGCGGATGACGGCTGTCCATGATTAGAATCAACGCTTTTAAACTTTTGCGTTGAGCTAAATAATGATTGATTGTTTGTTCCCATTGTTTTTTAACAGAGGCAGGTACTTTGGCAAAACCATAACCGGGTAAATCAGCTAAACGTTTGTCAGGTTCAATTTCAAAAAGATTAATGAGTTGTGTGCGCCCTGGTGTTTTGCTGGTGCGTGCTAAATGCTTGATACCGGTGATCGTATTAATGGCGCTGGATTTTCCGGCATTGGATCGTCCAATAAAAGCAATCTCAATGCCGATATCTTTTGGTAGCTGCGATAATTTAGCTGCGCTTTGTAAAAAAACAGTTTGCTGAAAGTTCATTTAAAAATTATTTCTTAAAAAGGTAATTTTAAATTTTTATCCAGCATCAGCAATTCTTTTCTGAAAATCGCTTCTACTTTTTCTAAATCTTTTTCAGAATCTGCTTCAAACCGCAGTGTTAAACACGGCGTTGTGTTGGAAGGACGCACGAGCCCCCAGCCGTAGGGAAATTCAACACGAATACCGTCAATGGTAATGACATTGCCGCCGGGGAATTTTGCTTCTTTCACGAGTCTATCCATGAATCCATATTTTTTATCTTCATCAATATATAATTTTAATTCCGGTGTGTTGACTGTTTTGGGAAATTCATCAAACATTTCTTGAGAAGTGCGTGTTTCTCCAGAAAGAATTTCCAACAAACGTGCGCCGACATAAATGCCGTCATCAAAACCTAACCAGCGGTCTTTGAAAAAAACATGTCCGCTTAACTCACCAGAGACAGGACAATTTAATTCAATCATTTTTTTCTTTAGCACAGAATGTCCCGTGCGGTACATCACAGGATTTCCGCCGTATTGTTTAATGACTTTCGGCAAGTTGTAAGAACATTTCACATCAAACACAAAAGAAGCGCCGGGATATTTTGGCAGAACATGTTTGGCAAACAGCATCAATGATTTATCTGGCCAAATGATTTCACCTTGGTTAGTGACAACGCCAAGACGGTCTGCATCGCCGTCAAATGCCAAACCGATAGCTGCTTTTTTTTCTTTGACAGTTTTAATTAACGCTTTTAAATTTTCCGGAATGGTCGGATCAGGGTGATGATTGGGAAAATGTCCATCCACTTCGCCGAATAATTCATCTACCCTGCAGCCGAGTTTTCGATATAATTTTGCGGCAACTAATGCTGCCATGCCGTTGCCTGAATCAATGACAATATGCAGCGGTTTTTTTAGCTGAATGCGTTCGCAGACAAAATTAATGTAGTCAGGAATAACTTCTTCGTGCGTCATGTTTTTTTTGTCAGTAAAAGTAAATTCTTTTTTGATGATTCGGTTATAAAGATTTTCAACGCCTTCTGTGCTGACAGTGACGCCGTCAAAAACCATTTTGATTCCGTTGTAATTGACAGGATTGTGGCTGCCGGTGATCATAATACCAGTGTTACTGGATAAACGCTGTGTGGCAAAATACAATAAAGGTGTCGGCACAATGCCGATGTCAATCACATCACAGCCTGTCTGCATTAAACCGATAGTAAGCGCTTCAAATAAATCAGGACTCGATAAACGTCCATCGCGTCCGACAATCACCGTAGAAATATTTTTTTCTGCAGCTTCTGTGCCGAAAGCCAGACCAATGGTATAAGCTGCATCGGGAGTTAACTCAGTTTCCACAATGCCGCGAATATCATAGGTTCTGAAAATAGTTTTGTTGATGTTGGTTAAAATTTTAAATTTAGTGTTTGCCTGTGTGACCAAATCCGCCATGATGTCTCTCCGTTTTGTTAAAGTGGTTAACGATAGTCAGTTGCGCTTTTAAAATCGGCACAACCACCAATTGAGCAATGCGTTCGCCCGGCTGGATCACATACGTTTGATGACTGCGGTTCCAGCAGGAAACCATTAAAGGACCTTGATAATCTGAATCAATGAGACCGGTTAAATTGCCTAAAACAATGCCGTGTTTATGTCCTAAACCTGAACGCGGTAAAATCACGGCTGCAGTATCAGGCGATTCTAAATGAATCGCAATACCGGTTTCAATTAAAATAGTTTCGTTCGGTTTAATTTCTAACGGCTCATCTAAACATGCGCGTAAATCCATGCCGGCAGAGCCTGAGGTTGCGTAAGCAGGCAAGGGAATTTCTTTGCCGATACGCGGATCTAAAATTTTCACTTGTATTAAAAATTCATTCATGAGGGCAGCATTATACCTGTTTTGATTTAGATATTGTAGAGGCATTAAAAAATAGTAGAATATAAAATATGAATAATCGTTATCTTAAACAATTGCGTGCTTTGTTACTTCACGCTTTAGCTGATCAACAAGATGTCCATGTTTATTTGTTTGGATCTCGCGCAACAGGTTCAGCACGACTGCATTCAGATGTTGATATTGGTTTGCTCAGTCATCGAAGGATACCTTTGGCATTACTTGTTCAATTACGAGAATTAGCAGAGGAAAGTTCTATTCCTTATAAAGTAGATATTGTTGATCTGCAGACAGTCAATGATTCTTTTCGCAAGCAAGCATTAAAAGGGGCAGAGCAATGGAAATGAGATTAAATCAGAGAGTTCAAACAGCAGCAGCGGCAGTTAAAGCTTTCAAGGAAATTTTAATGATGGATAAAACAGATGTTGTTCGTGATGCTGCAATTCAGCGTTTTGAATTTTCTTTTGAAGCTTGCTGGAAATTAGCAAATGCTTTTCTTGCTGAAAAAGAAGGCATTGAAAATAATTCGCCTAAAAGTGTTATTCGCTCTTGTTTTGAAATAGGGCTTTTGAATGAAGATCAAACTCATTTAGCACTTCAAATGACAGATGATCGTAATTTAACAGTTCACACTTATAACGAAAGTTTGGTTGAAAACATTTTTACACGATTAAATCATTATGCAGATTTGCTCGCGTTCTGGCTTTCTGCTGTTGCTGATCGTCTGTAATTTTTTAGCCATATTCAAATGAATTAAAGACATTTTAAATTCCAATATCCCTTCTTGAGTTGAAAAATCCCTATCTTGTTGCATGATGCTGGTTTTGATAGATTGATGTTTATTATTGGAGTTTTACTATGAACATCTCTCAATGGCCTTTGCAGGAAAGACCGCGTGAAAAATTACTGCAAATGGGCGCAGAAAAATTATCGGATGCAGAATTATTAGCCATTTTACTAAGACATGGCGTGAAAGGAAAAAGCGCGCTGGATGTGGCGCGTGAAATTTATCAGACAAACGGCGGACTCATTGGATTGTTTGCTTTAGATTATCAGCAGTTTTCAAAAATTCACGGATTAGGATTGGCAAAGTTTGCGCAGCTTAAAGCAGCACAGGAGTTATCACGCCGTTATTTGCAGGAAGATTTAAAACGTCAAGGGAAAATTACGAATATTGCGGATGTGAAAATTTATATTCTGTCACAATTAAAAGATTGTGCGCAGGAAGTTTTTGCTGTTTTGTTTTTAGATAATCGTCACCGCATTATTTGTTTTGAAAAAATATTTTACGGCACTATTCACGGCGCCAGTATTTATCCGCGGGAAATTGTGAAACGCGCTTTGTATCATAATGCCGCCGCAGTCATTTTTGCGCACAATCATCCTTCCGGTATTTCTGAGCCAAGCGATGCAGACCGCAGTATTACAGAAAGATTAGTAGACGCACTTTCATTAGTTGAAGTGCGCGTGTTGGATCATGTGATTGTGGCGAGCAGTGATGTGTGTTCCTTTTTAGAAAAAGGATTTTTATAATTTATACCCCTGACCCACATCCGGAACAGCTTGAACATCCGCCGCCTTGTTCGTTTGGATTGTTGACGACAAATCGCTCGCCTAATTCTGTTTTCTGAAAATCAATGATAGAGCCTTTTAAATAAGCAAGACTGGCAGAATCAATCAGTAAATTTAAAACTGTTTTTTCATTTTGGAATGTCATCTCATGTGGAATGATAGTGTCATCTTCTTCTTTTTGAGCTTCATAAGTAAAACCGTATTGAAAACCAGCACAGCTTGTGCCGGCAATAAACACGCGCAAAAATTTTCGTTTCTCAGGATCTTCAATCATGAGCGACTTAATTTTATCAGCCGCTGCTTCTGTTAATTGAACAAGCATCGGAGTGGTTTCTTCATTTTTCATAATATTTTTGCTCTTTTTAAGGATAAAAAATTGCAGGAAGTATATACCGATTTGACTTTAAAATGCAAACCTAAATAAGTTTTAATTGCTGCTGAAATTTCCCTGTATTGTTGGCACCTTAAAATGAATTTAAAATGTTTATCTGTTTTGAACTTGCTAAGTTGTCTCTTATAGGATACAATTATGTTATCTATTCTTCCTCCTATTGAATTAGAGATTTACGTCACTGGAAATAATAAAAAGCCATTCATTGATTGGCTGGAAGGTATTCAAGATAAACAAACGAGATTTAGAATTAAAGAAAGATTAGACCGTGTAGCTTTAGGATATTTTGGAGATTGTAAATTATTGAATGCTCGTTTAGGTGAAATACGATTGTTTTTTGGATCTGGTTATCGAATTTATTTTGGCATCATAAATAAAAAAGTTATTTTGTTGTTATGCGCTGGAAATAAAGCAACACAAAAGAAGGATATAAAAAAAGCAATGAAATATTGGGAAGATTATTTATCGAGGTAAAAATGTCAAAAAGTATTTCTTATCAAAATTATTTAATTGATTCTTTAAAAGATCCTGAGGAAGCAGCAGGTTATTTAAATGCTGCATTAGAAGGCGGAGAAATAGAAGTTTTTTTGTTGGCTCTGCAAAATGTGGTGAAAGCGCAAGGTGGATTTGCTAAAACAGCATCGCACCTTAAAAAAAGCCGTACCAGTTTATATAAATCACTGACTAAAAATGGTAATCCTTATTTAAAAAATATCCATGATATTTTGTTAAATTTAAATATGCGTTTAATTATCTCTGCCAAGAAAAATCGTAAAAAAACCATTTGAAAATTTTTATCCCTTCCTGTTTTTTTATTTGTATCTTTTCTTGAATAAAAAAGCAAGGGTGGAAATTAAATTTAAAAGGTTTTTTAATTTTTATAGTGTGCAAACACACAGGTTTGCTCCTGTCAAAACTTTTTCTTTTGTCTTTTCCCTTTTCTCTGCTCCCTATTTCATGCTATTTTATGCGAATGATAATTCATGCCGACACCATTGTTGCTATTGCTACGCCGCCGGGAAAAGGCGCGGTAGGCATTGTGCGTTTATCTGGTACGTTAACTCAATTGATTGCGCAAAAAATTTTAAAGCGTAAAAAATTATTATCTCATCAAGCTGTCTATGCCAAATTTTATGATCAGCAGGAACAAATGATTGATCATGGTCTTGCTATTTTTTTTGAAGCGCCTCATTCGTTTACAGGTGAAGATGTGTTGGAACTGCAGGGACACGGCAGCCCGATTGTGATGGACATGATTTTAAAAGCGGCGATTCATTTTGGCGCGCGTTTAGCAAAACCGGGTGAGTTTTCTGAACGTGCTTTTTTAAATGATAAAATGGATTTAGCGCAAGCCGAAGCGGTGGCTGATTTAATTAATGCACAATCACAACAAGCCGCACGTTCTGCGCTTTCTTCTTTAGAAGGAAAATTTTCTTCGCTCATTCAAACGTTATTGAAACAACTTATTAAATTGCGTGTGTATGTAGAAGCGGCGATTGATTTTACCGATGAAGAAATTGATTTTCTTAAACAAGGCGAAGTGAAAGAACGATTATTAAAATTAATTCAGCAGTTAAAAGATATTCAGCAGACAGCCAAGCAAGGCGTTTTACTTCAAGAAGGTTTGCGTGTGGTGATTGCCGGTAAACCCAACGCCGGTAAATCCAGTTTATTAAATGCATTGAGCGGACGAGAAGCAGCAATCGTGACAGAAATTGAAGGCACAACGCGTGATGTGCTGCGTGAATATGTGCAGGTGGATGGTTTACCGCTGCATATCATTGATACGGCAGGACTGCGTGAAAGTACAGATGTGGTTGAACAAGAAGGAATGAAACGCGCTTGGCAGGAAATTGAAAAAAGCGATTACATTTTATTAATTGATGATGTTTCAAAATCTTTCGAAGTGGAAGCGAATAAAATTCTGCCGACGTTTTGGCATCGCTTCCCAAAAAATATTCCTATTATTGTCGTTAAAAATAAAATTGATTTAGTGAATGAAAAACCTCGCATAGAAAAATTAAAAAATGAAACGGTGATTTATCTTTCGGTAAAAAGCGGAGAAGGATTAGAACTGCTCAAACAATTTTTTGAAAAACAAGCAGGTTTTCAGGCAGAAAATGAAGGTATTTTTACAGCCAGACGCCGTCACTTGGAAGCGCTGGAAAAAACACAAAACGCTTTGTCTTGCGGTTTAATGCAGTTAGAAAAAAATTCTGCTGGTGAATTATTGGCAGAAGAATTAAAACAGGCACAAAATTTTTTGGGAGAAATTACGGGAGAATTTTCAACAGATGATTTATTGGGCGCTATTTTTTCAACGTTTTGTATTGGGAAATGATCTATACTCATTCTACCTCAAGATGCGAAGTGAGCAAATCGCCACTGAAGATAAAATAATATCGAAGAGGAATGAGGAGTGTGGAGTGAGGAATGAGGGAATGCATCGCTTCGCGATTTTATTTTTTAAAAATAAAATTTTGTAGAGATTCAACTTTTGTAAGTTCGAATTTTGAAATGCAACAGGCATATTTCTCCTGACTTAATCAGTTGCTTAGGAAAATTTCGCTGCGAATATTTTAGTAGAAAAAGATTTTATTGAAAAACGGAATGGGGAATATGCGATCATTATCTCCCTGTATAAAAATATTCTGGTGTCTTGATTTTGGATGATCTTATTTAAGCTTGAGATGATTGAATATGCTTTCACACAAATTTGCTTTTCCTGCGTCCAGCCAATGCGCATTTTCCCATCGCTTCAGCCATGTCATTTGATGTTTTGCTAATTGACGTGTCGCGATAATCGCTTTTTCGCGCATTGTTTTTTGGTCGTATTTTCCCGCTAAATATTGCCAAATTTCTTGATAACCGACCATGCGGATCGAAGGCAGGTTTTCGTTTAAATCACCTCGGTGAAAAAGTTTTTCAACTTCTTCAATAAAACCATTTGTCAGCATGTGATCAAAACGCTGTTCAATTTTTTGATTTAAAATTTCTTTATCCTGCCATGACAAAATAACCGAAACGAAATTAAATTTTTTATTTTCTTTTTGCTGCTGTTCAAATAATTGAGTGGGTGTCTGATGAGTTAAAGTATAAATTTCTAATGCGCGCTGAATGCGCTGTGCATCATTTGCATGAATTCTTGCGGCAGAAACAGGATCAATGGATTTTAATTGCTCATGCAGAAATATCCAGCCGTTTTTTTCAGCTTGTTTTAAAATTTCTTGCCGAATGTTTTCGTCTTTCTCTGGTAAATTTGCTATGCCGTTTTGCAATAAATGAAAATACAGCATGGTTCCGCCGACAATCACGGGTATTTTTTTTTGTGTATGAATATCTGTCATTATTTTTTTAGTCAGTCTGCAAAATTTTCCGGCTGAAAAAAATTCTGAAGGATCGCAAATATCAATCAGGTGATGCGGCACTTTTTTGCAATCTTGCGGCGAAGGTTTTGCTGTGCCGATATCCATTTCACGGTAAACGCAGGCAGAATCAGCACTGATAATTTCGATTGGGATTTTTTCTGCTAAGGTCATCGCTAATTTAGATTTGCCGGACGCAGTCTGTCCCATGAGGCAAAGAATAGGATTTTTTTTGATTTTGTTTAAATTATTTTTAGGCATTGTTTGTTGTGTTTGCAGTCCATACTAAAATGGACACAAAAAAAGAGGGAAAGAATAAATTAGCATCAAAATAAAATTTAAGAAAGAATTAAAACAAATTTTCATCTTTTCTGATCAGCCGTAAAACTCTCTGTAGTTTCATCTGTTCTGAAGTATTCTCTCATGCCAGTCTCTAACTGTTGAAAATTTTCCCTAATCTTTGTCTGATAAAGCATTAAGTCCGCCATTCTTCTTGCCATTCTGTCGGGTTTAATGTGAAGAATTGCTGCCTTTTCTTCCATCAATCTTTGAATATCTATAAAAGCCTTCTCAAGCGCTTCAACGACACCCAAATGAGCGGATGTGCCAACAGATAATCTCTCGATGATCGGCAGCCATAAATGTTTTGCATTGCCTTCTATTAAAATACGATTGAGAACTTCTAAACCT
>Ga0208373_1004140_pt1 | contig 13425 bp, 11 predicted proteins | sample RifOxyC2_FD_184036 | JGI IMG/M metagenome (GOLD analysis project Ga0208373, IMG submission 184036) | Soil microbial communities from Rifle, Colorado - Rifle Oxygen_injection C2 (SPAdes) | ecosystem: Environmental > Terrestrial > Deep subsurface > Rock core/Sediment | place: Rifle, Colorado...
CCACGTCGTAAGGATCAAAAGTGAAGCCATTCACTCCTTCCCGGACTAAATCCGGAGCGCAACCGCAGGCCCGGCTCACCAGTACCGGCAGCCCCGCGGCCATGGCTTCGTTGACCACGAGGCCCCACTGCTCGAAATGGGAACTGGCGAGAATAAAGGCACTGGCCAAGCCGTAATAAACCGGCAGTTCATCAAGTTGTTTAAAGCCCGGGAAATGAATTCCGGACACTTCAGCGGCCGCGGCTTGTAATTCCCGTGCCTGGGGTCCGCTACCGCAGATTACCAGGTCCCAGGGATCAGAATATCTTTTCCGGTATTGCCGGTATGCCTCCACGAGTCGGAACAAGTTCTTTTTTTCGATGAACCGGGCTACGGTCAAAAAGTATGGGGTCGGGAGGTTAAGTTTTTGACGTTTTTGACGGTAGGTTTGCGCTTGCCGCCGCGCTGCCGCCGCGCCCAGGGCATAGTGGCTATTGTTTACCACATCGTAGCCGAGAAAAACCCGCTTCGCCGGAATCCCTAAGGAGGTTGCGTAGTCCTTTTGGGGGGTGCCGGCGACGAGGGCGGCATCAAATCGCCGCACGATTTGCGACTTCAACCATTCTCTCCATCTCTGGCGCGGCTGATCATCCGCCTTGCTGTCAGACATGAGTATAGCACTTTTTCGGTTCTTTTTTGCCCAAGCCAGGGCGGTGAGCATGGCCAGGCGATCATAGCCGCTGATGGCCAGGAGGTCGGGATTGAGGGAGGCCAGCGCCTGCCACATTCTCCTCATCTGTGACGGTTGTGAAACTGTTTCCAGAATCCTCTCCGGAAAGAGTGAAACAATTCTGAGTTCTTTATCCGGCTTCTCCGTCGACCATGCATAGGTTTCGCTAACCGGGGCGATTTCTAATCCGGTAATGACGCAGTGAGCATGATTTCCAGACTTTACTGCCCCAGCCAGGCGGGCAACATGGTATGGCCCGAAACTGGAAAATATTATGACGCAGTGTAACGCCGACAATCTTTTCTCCGGATCAGGATCAAGATACTGGTCATTTAGTTCCCACCGCGACTAGTTCTTCTCCCAACCCCAAAAGCTGCACCGCAAGGCTAAGAGGCAATAAAAACGGGATGAACATACGATATCGCGCCCGGGCGCTGGTTGGGGGTTTGGTGAGCATTTGCTCCAGGCTCAAGGGGAGGTAGTCAATTGGAGTAAAGGTGCTGATTTCCACTTTTGAAAATCCAACGGTCAGCAATAAATTCTTTAAAGTTGTTTCCGTAAACATATTGAGATGGAAGGGTATCCAGGCATGAATACTGAATTTCTTCATGAATTTAAAGGAAAAGCTGTTGGCGTTCGGCACGCATATGTAGGTTTTACCGCCTGATTTTAATAATTCTAAACATTTTTCTATCATAGATACAGGATTTGGAACATGTTCTAAACAATTATCGATTCTGATACAATCAAAAAAATTGGCCGGGAAAGAAAGACGGGTGAGTTCGGCACAGGAGAAATGGCCCTGTGGTACTGTCCGACGGGCTTTTTCAATGGCTCGGGGATTAATATCTACCCCGTAAACCTCCCAACCGCGGCGGCAGAATTCCAATAACTTGGATCCACTGCCGCAACCGATATCCAGCAGCTTCCCCCCAGGCTTGGCAACCCCTATGGGCCAACGATGCGGCCCCAGAATCAAGTGGTCAACAACCCGTTGCTTCAAAAATGATCGGTGCGGCGCCGGTTCCGCATCGGCAGGGTGGGGTCCATGCGCTTCGGTTTCCAGGTTAATGATGTCCGGCCACCGGGGCCGAAAACTGAGATACACCATGTCGCACGAAAAGCAGCGGGAATAAATCCCCTCCACCTGCAGGCCATCTCTCCGATTGATGTCCCTGAACAAGGGTTTCGGAGCCGTTGACCCGCAGATAGGGCAGGGAACCTGTTCGTAGTCCAAATTTATTCCTTCGTATGGTTTATTGGGTGAATGGATCCCCGGTTGAGACCTCTGCGCAACACCAGTTTGTCTTCCTGAGCGGAACGAAGGACCTCGTATTTGATCGTAACTATGAGATTCTTCGGTCGCTCTGCTCCCTCAGAATGACAAATAAAGTGACTTTCGCAGCGGCCTTAAGCGGCATTGACCGCCTGGAGCAATCTGGTCTGATAAGCGCTCCAGGAGAATTCAGCTGCCCGCTTGACCGCGTTTATGCTCATATATGCGAACAAGTTCCGGTCCGAAGCCAAGACCATAATCCTATCCCTTAAAGCCTCAACATCACCCACCGGAACTATGAAACCACATTCTCCATCAACTACTACTTCACCTGAATTCGGGGTGGTAATCACTGGGAGTCCGCAAGCCAGCGCTTCCAGCTGAACAATGCCAAAACCATCTGAGACGGTGGGAAAGACCAGCACATCGCCGGAATTGTAGACCTGGAGCAGGTTCATTCTCGAAACTTCCCCTTGAAAATGGCAAACGTCTCTGAATTCGGCCAGCACTTTTTCATCCAACCAGTTCTTACCAACGGCGCTAAAAGTTATTCCCGGGTAAGTTATCCCCTTGAAGGCCTGCAATGCGTACTGAATACCCTTTCTGATGGCAACTGTCCCCACGAACAGAAATTTTCTTGCCGGACCGTCTTTTCTCTCCGCAAGGGGATAAAACTGGTTCGTGTTGATGCTCAGCGGCACCACGCGCAATTTTACCGCCGGGACCCCCATCGAGACCAGCGCACGCTTGGCATAATTCGAATTCACCACAATAATATCGGCCAGGGCCCATTCCGACTGCTCTCTCTCCGAAAATTCCAAGGGATAATCCAGTTTTTCAAGATTCATCCAAGAAGACCATTTTTCATACTCATTCTGGAGATATGCTTCCTCCCACAAGGAGAGATTGGTCTGATTCAATACCTTGGTAATATTTGGGCGCTGGGCCCGATCAAAAAGCTCTAAGGCCACGTGGTCGAAGGCATAAATGATATCCGCCTCAAGGGGGTCTCTCGCGATGATTTTGCGGAGAAAATCTTTGGCGACTCTGAGTTGCACGCTGCGACGTTGCCAAACTCCTTGGGAACGATGCAGCAGCCAGAAATATTTCACCCCCAGGAGGGGAAAGGAATGAACCAGGGATGGATTGAGATCTTGGCAGTGGCGGCCCAGCATTCTCTTAAAGAGATCAAACTGAAGCGAGAGGGGAATCTGACTGAAAATATGAGAAAGTTGCCCAACATAAAAATCGGTATAAAAACTTTTCAGAATTCCTGCCGAATCGAAGGCAACCGGCACTGCGTAGTGCTCCCGCGCCCCCAGGTGCGCTACTATAGCAGTCTGCCTTTTTGGAATCATGCTCGATGGCTCAACAATTATTGAAGTTAAGATATTCAATTATGCTGAAATGATAAAAAATCATTTTCTATTTAATTTTACAGCATACGCACCTGATTTAATCTCTGCTGAGGAACGAATATGATATTCACAATTTCCTCGCTTTTGGAACCATCAGTTATTTGTATAAATTTGCCTTCTGTATTAAAATAAAAGGCGTGATAAATATTATAATTATTAACCTGGTGCAATATATTCTCAAAACTAATACCTAAATCTTTATTAATGGAATCACAAATTTCTACCATACAGCAAGGAGGATTAGATGATGAAAGAATTTTTTGTGAACCTTGTATTACGGCTAACTCTCCACCCTCAACGTCAATCTTTAAAAAATCCAATGAGTCCAACAAATTTAATTTTGTAAAGAAGGAATCCAACGTTGTAGCAGACACAGAAATAGCACTTCCAACTTTTCTCGCTGAGGAACTGAACGACGTGACTTCAGAACAATAAAATGGGATATCACCTTCAACATTACTAATCCCAACATTATAAATAAATATACCTTTTTTATTTTGTGTGTTTTGATATAGAAAGGGGAAAGTTCTTGGATCAGGTTCAAATGCATAAATTAATTTAGTATTTCCCATTTCTTGGTGCATAAGTAAAGAGTAAAATCCCACATGAGCGCCTACATCAACCATTACTTTACTGAGAGATGAGAATTTCTTTATGAACTCAATTTCATATTTTTCATTCGATATTTCACCAAAAAAAAACAAGTGATCATTTGCCGAGTCTATCGGCACAGTCATTTTCCCTAATACAGTCTCTATTGATATAACTTTTCCCCCCCATAATTTATTTAATAGCCAGCCATGGCCGCGCCGTATAAGTTTCTTGCGAACCAAAAATCTAAATATATTTAGTAGTAAATTATTTAATTTAGTCATAGTAAAATTATTTTAGATAGAAATTTACTAGGTAATATTAGCAAGTTCCCCACAAATTAATTTATTAAAAATTGATAGATAATCACAAATTGATTTATTAATATCGAAAAACTTGAAAGCCACTTCCAATGCATGGTTTATTAATTTTTCTTTTGAGATTTGATTCGATAATATATTACAAATTCCATCAGCTAAACTGCGTTTTTCCGGCTTTACTAAGATACCCGCCTGTAACTCACCTAACAGAAAATTATAATCAGCCACGTTTGTGGCGACGATCGGTTTTCCCGCGGCAAGATATATTCCAATTTTGCTTTGGATAGAATAGTTGTCCCGGCAATCCAAACGGGGATGAACCAGGATGTCGGCTTGAGCAATGATCTCCGGGAGTTTGGCGGAATTAACCTCTGTGAGAAACATCACCTTCGATTGGAATTCTCCCAAACCCAGTTGCATTTCCGCCGCTACCCCTGCCGGACCTCCCACCAAGACGAATAAGGCCTCGGGATGGCGCCGTATCACCAACGGGATGGTTTCTAACAACAGATTGACCCCCTGGTTGGGGTAACCCAGTTGGCCGACATACATGATGACCGATCTGCCGGGGAAAAACTTCTCATGGTTGCTCACCCGATTCGATGAAGGCGCAAATTCTGCCAGGTCCACGCCGGGGTAGATCACCGAAATTTTGCTGGCCGGGATACCCTGCTCATCCACGAGAACCTGCTTGACTGCCCGTCCCAACACCACGATATGGTCGGCCTTCCGGAGAACGACTCGCTCCAGGCAATGATTCAGCTGAAATTTCCAACCCCGGCCCAGTTTATCCCTTTCCAGTTCCTCTCCCAGGAGCGAGTGAATTTCGTAGACGAGAGGAATGCCTAACAGCCGCGCCGCCAGCCAAGCCCGGTTAGCGGCGCCGTAGGTGTAGGCATGGATTACATTTATCTTTTCCTGGCGGATTATCTTGAGCATGCCCATAACCCAGTAGGGAAATGGGACATCGTAAAAACCGATACCGCCAAATCCGGCATATCTCTTTTCCGATACTTTGAAGCCCCATTCTCCTTGATAACGGAGGGCTGCCAATTTTACCGAAACCCCGGCAGCTTCCATGCCCCGGACCAATTTGATGGCGTGATGCGTACTGGCGCTGGAGATTGGTTCCCAAGAAATCACTGAGAGAATTTTGGGATGGACGGGATTAAATATCTTCGTTACCTTTTCTTAACTGGGGTTTGAATTCGTGGGATGGGAATATATTTCGGTCTGTAGGCTTTTGATTTTCGCATCAATAATAATGCGCTGGCCACGGGGATACAGGTAAAAGGCAAAACCCGATCAAGGTTTCCAAGGATGCCATGACAAATTACCCACATTCCCCCGATTTGAAAGAACGAGAGAAAGACTATAAGCACACCTGGATTATTAGGATGAAGAAATTTCCATTGGAAAAGGATACCCAGCAATAATCCTGTTACAAAACATCCTAAAATGATACCAGGAATTCCGAGATTAAGATAATACTCTCCTAATATTGTAAACACTGCGCCACGTATACTGAAAGGTATGCCATGTGATAGTTGGGCTTTATATTCCTGAAAAAAAGATATTCTGTTAGGCCATATTACCAAGGGAATCCAATTCACTAAATAATCTGCATAAAATCGACCATAGGCGTATTCCACCTTATCTGGTATTATATTTACAAAATTAATATACATCAAGAATTCTCGTGTTGGCGCACTCTTATCACCTCCAGCACCAATATAGCTCCTCGATAAATCCTCAACCTGTTTTTCCAATGGATTACTAAAATAAGTTTTAAACCCTTCAAATGATGACCCAAAATACATTTCTCCCCTGAAAAGACAGATCATACCTGTTACATAAAACACTATTAAAAAAGCTAAAAGAGCACTCCACACCGGGATTTTTCTTTTTTTGGGCAGATAATAGCAAGCCAGTAAAAGTATGCCCACCATGATAACCCCAGCGCGCTGTGCGGAGATCACCTGAAAGAGCCAAAAGCCCATCCCTGCTAAGTATAAGAATATTTTTTTCCAGGGAGCCACATATCCCGATGCTATGGCCACGAAACCGATAACGAGTCCCGGGAAGATCACCCATTTCAAGAGGTATAAATACGCTGTATTATCTTTATAGGCGCCGAAACCGCGGGCAACACTGAAATAAACCTCTGCGCCCCCTGATTTATCTATAAATACAACCTGGGCGAGGATACCAATTACAATCCAAAACAAACTTAAATTTATGAGAGACTGTTGTTCGGTTGGCGGAGTTGGAGTCGGAATTTTCCTGGCAATATTTAGGGATAATTGAGAAGCATACCCGAGATAAAACATTACTAAGCCAACAATTGCAAGGAGCATGCTTTTAAATAATAATTCCTCCCCATAATATTGTTGGGCAATAGTCATTAGACCCCAGGCCTGGAATGAGTATAATCCAATATATGCTATGAGGAAGTAGTAAAAAGGTTGAGTAATATCCCAACCATTTTTAGATAAATTATGCCATGAAATAATAAAAACAATTATTAATTGTATGCATATTAAATATAAAATCATATAAATACTCCTAAATAATTAGATGCTTATACTTTTAATTAAATTAACCGCCTTTGTAATTTGTTTATTTTATAATTAATAATTAAAATAATATTGTTATAAAAATAAGTTGTCAATCCCTATTTGCCTTGATTGATAAAATAATTTCTTAATATGCTGCCGCATCATTAATTTCATTTTAATAACAAGAGAAAAGTATTTGCTAAAATTATGTTTTAACAATAATGAGAGAAATTTAATACCAAAAGAAGAATGCAATTTATTTGAAATAGATATTATTTCGTCTAAATCGTTAGCACCCGCAATAGGTCCTCCTTTATACAAGCATTGATAGGCCCATTGTTTTCTGGCCTTTCTTAGTATCTTTTCTTTGTCATGAACATGATTTGGCCAATTCTTATTGACATCATCTAAATGATCTAAAAAAGCTTGAGCCCGATGAATAATACGTTTCTCCTTTCCCAGGGAATGAATGCGGTAACTAGCCAGCACTTTATCTAAATAAAGGATTCCACCAATTTTTGAAAATTCTCGAAACAATACCCAATCCCCCGAGGTGTGCAAGAATTTTTCATTGTAACCTCCGACTTGCTCAAAGGCGTCCCGTTTAAAAAGGATGCAAGTCCCTTGTCCTTGAAATGAGATGACCTGGCGAATATATTCGTCCGCCCCGATTCGCAATTCGGTCCCCGAAATCTTTCGTTCGTAACCCAGGTGCTGGCCAAACTGATCGATAAGACGCATGGCACAATAGGCTACCACCGCCTGGGGGTGAGCCAGCAAGGCATCGACCATTTCCCTGACGAAGTTCGGTTCCAATAAATCGTCGGCGTCAACTTTGCAGATCAAATCCCTCGTTGCCGCCCTGACCACCGCATTGCAATTGGCATAATTCCCCAGATTGCGATTTTGCCTTATGATCCGCAGCCGCGGGTCGTTGAATCTCTCTAAGACTTGCAGCGTACGGTCAGTGCTGCAATCATCGGAAACAATAATTTCTAAATTTGCATAATCTTGGTTAATTGCGCGCTTTAAGGTATCATAAATAAATAGCTCGGCATTATATGCCGGGATACAAATAGTCACAAGAGGATTATATTTCATGATAACCTATCTTTTTTGTAACATGACCTTTTGATAAATATTGATAGTTTTTGAGGCAATATTTTGCCACGTATAATTATCACAAACAAACTGTCTGGCATTCCGGCCCAATTCACTTATTAATCTATCTTCTGTTAAGCATCTAGTAATCATATCAGCTAATTCTTGAGAAGATTTTGGAGAAACCAATAAACCTGTCTTTTCATGATGAATTATTTCCGGCAGCCCCCCGACTTTAGTAGCAATAATCGGGATACCCATGGACATTGCTTCTAAAGCCGCCAAGCTTACAGCTTCTATTAATGATGGAATTATAACCAAATTTGCTATACTATAGTATTGAACCATTTTATCATGTAAAATATCGCCCAGCAATATAATATTGGCGAATCCGCTTACTTTGCTAATTTCGTCCTGAATGCTATTAATATACCATGGCTCTGCACCGATGGATTGATTACCTGCAAATAAAAATACCGCCTTCTTTAATAATTCTTTATCAATTAAGGTAATCGATTTTATTAAATAAATAATTCCATTTTTTTCCACCCATCTTCTAGGTATAAATATAACAAATTGATCTTCGCCAATACCTAATTTTTGTCTCATTATCAGGCGGTCATCATTTGATTTGGGACAAAATTCTGTTGTGTCTACCCCATTCGGGATATAGTAACAATTCATTTTCGGCCAGGTTTCTTGAGAACATAAATTGATTTCAACGCTAGGGGATATAATAGCATCCATTTTACTAAAATATATTTTACAATATATATATTGACGGTTTTTCAATTCAAAAGATCTTAGGAAACCAGAACTGTGATTAGTCCAAACAGCATGAGAATTAGGGAAAAGCATTTTTAATAAATATGATGGTAACTCCATTCCATGGAGGTGAATGATTGTATTGTCTTCATTAAGGTTATATAATTTTGTTAAATAAGAAAATGATCTATTAATTAAATTAATGCCTTTGCATTTATCATTTATCTCTAATCTGTGCAACTTTATGCTGCTTGACAATTCTAAAGAAATTGATTGGTTGCATTGTTTTGAGGTTATAATATGGACATCAAGACCCAAACGGCTCATTTCGCGAGCTAAATAGTAAATGTGATTGGCAACCCCCCCGATATTAGGATAATAATCGTTTGATAACATTATTATTCTCATCTAGCCACCAACAAACTTTCAGTGTAAAATCAGTCCGGTCCGGTTACTGGATCAACTGTGAGAGCGCCTTATAAAATGATGGTTAAGCAATTGATGCGCGGATAAACATTTGTTTTCCCATAGGTTTGAAAGGTAGTAAAAGATAAAGGCGAATTAATAACGGTATAATCGGAAGCCGAGACTTTACTGTCAAAGGGAGAAAACGGGGTATACATTTAAATACATGGAAACCATGAGATTCAAGAAAATCAGAAAGGCTTCGATCCGAATAGACTGAAATGTGGCTATAGTCGTCGAAGTATTCACGGTAAGCGAAACGATAATTCGGCTGGATGATGTTCAATGTACCACCTATCTTCATTTTATCGCGTAATTGATCGAGAATAGTCACAAAATCATTTTTAGCTAAATGCTCAAATAAGTTACTTGCGAAGACGAAATCGACCGAACGGTCGGCAAGAAAGCTGAGATCGGTTGCATCACCGATGTGAGCGACAACGTCTGAAGCAAGAAACTGCGCAGACCCCTCCCATCGGTCCACAGCGATACGCTGAGCGCAACGAATATTATTAATAAAGTGGCCATAGCCGGCACCCAATTCCAGTACACAGCTATCGGGTGGAACCAACCGCTGAAAATACGCCTCGCAGAGTGTCTTCCAGAGCAAGTCGCGCCGAGGGTCATAACTGAGACGTGTTTTGTGATATCCCTTTAACGTTTGCAGGTTGACTTCTCCCATCCCAAGATCATACCCCGCATCATGCGTAAGCCAACTTTCAGTGCTCTCCTATTGCTTACGTTTCCGCCTTTACTGATACCAACCCGGTTATGAAAGGTGACTGGACACTCAACAATCGTGAATCCATATGTCAAGGCGGTGTCAAGAAAATAGGCATTAAACTCAAGGTTGATTGACGGGTTTAGTAACGGCAAGAGACGTTTCAGAGCGGAGTTCCGGCATAGTTTATAAGTTGTGCCGACGTCTGTAAAAGTTCCCCTGCCAAAATGCTTTGCTTCAAGAAATTTCCCCGCCAGAAAATTTCCATAATACATAAAGGTGGTCAATTGGGTGCGGTAAGCACGTAATTGTTCTACAATCCGAGTGCCATTTACAATGTCAACATGTGGTATGTACGACAAAAACTTCTCAATATCGTACGAACGGAAGGTCATATCGCCTTCGCAAAGAAGAGTCAGTTCCGTATCGTCATAGCGCGAACCCTCAAAGAGTGCACGCCAGACGCAATGGCCATATCCCTGACGGTTCTCACGTACTACTAAAGCGCCAGCCTGGCGCGCGACTTCAGCAGTATCATCGTGGCTGTTGTTATCGATTACGATGACACGCTTGACCTTGGGGTGGGAGCGGAAATCTGCAACAGCAGATCCAATGCTCGCCTCATCGTTGTAAGCGGTTAAAACGGCTGTAAGATCAGCATTGGTCGGAGGATTCCAGGGCACAAATTCGCAGGAACGCTTTTTAGGGAGTAAGAAAAGCAGGTCACCGAAAATCAAAATGAACCCTGCCACAACAGGAACACCGCTATACCAGACGATAAGTTCAACTATTTTGCGCCATTGATTATTCGGGTCCATAAAAATGTGAAAAAATCCGATAAGAACACCCAACAAATATATCCCAAATCCTGTGCCTGCAATCAACAGGCCATAAAAAAGCGCTGGAAATCTATTTATATGAACCGAGAATAAATTGTTTAATATTTTGCTCATTTCTTTCTCTTATAAAGATACCATAAATCAGATTCAGCCGCGAGATAAAAACGTTGTTTCAATCCTTGTTCATAGATTTTGTAATACCCATAATAATATATATCGTGCGCGGCAGGATGTTTAGGAACCATGACTATGTCCGCGGTCCCAAAGTATTTATCATCTGATGGTCGATGGGAATCGCTAAGGGTGTATTTATAGGCGGCAGCAGCGATTCCTCCGATAGGGGGACATCGCCCCATCGCATAAGGGAACGGGTTTGTCATATCCATGGTAATAACTGTTTCGTTTGCAGTTGAACTTTTTCTCAGTAATGTAACGCCGTCGTTCACATACATTGTATATTGGCTTCCATTATTTCTTTTTGAGTTTGGAAAATCATAAAGTAATAAAGGAAATAAACGCGGCTCTGAGAACCGCAGGACTGAACTTAGGTGAGAAGGGAATGCCTTCTGGCAGGCCCCGTAGAATATCGCCAAAAAATCCCGTCCAACGCGAGGTAAGAATATCATGGTTCCTATCAACATTACACCGATGTAAAGATAGTTGAGTGAATGGTTATGTATTTTGGGCAATTTTTGAAACTGTAAACCAACACCATTCATCTGAAGAAGTGCGAAAACTGCGATGAGAGGCAATTCGCGCCACTGTGCATTCGAGAAAAGTAAAAAGATATCGGCAAAAAAAACCAGACTACCTGCTAATAAAAGTTGAACAAGCCGCCGTCTAGAACGATTGGTCTCCACAAGCAGAAACCTCATATAGATTGATGATAAAATTGCAACATAAAAGGGAACATTAGTAGCGGTTTTCCTCAATAATTCTCCAAACGTGAAACTTGCAGATCTTGCTTTAACAGTCATCTGCAGATCACTCAGGATTGCCCCAATGTTAAAGTTGAGATATGCAAGCAAGACAAGCGCAACCAAGAAAAACCCAAACAGTAACCCAAGCAATCTGCGACGACTTAGACGCCACAACAGGAGAGATATCCCAAAGAGGAGCATAAGCGCCACAAAGAAATAACTTAACTTGAGAAATAAAGCCAAAGCTATAGCGGCTCCAGACGAAAACCCTCCTGCCAATTCGCCACTTCCCCGCTCGATGCTTTCTGCAGTTTGAAAGGTTTCTATTAATATCAAACTTAGCAGGGCGTAGCCGTATCGGTTGTAGACCATAGCGTGGCTCGACTCATAAAAAGAACTTCCCAAAGCATATGGCGCTAATACCAATCCTGCCAATGATAAGCTTAAAAGATATTGTATGAGAACTCCCAATCGGTTTTCGCTGAGGAGATAGCACCATAAACCGAGGAGAAAAGCAAAAATGACGTTGCCATAACCGATTCCATCCACCGCGTACCTAGACACCTTTAACCCTATGGCGTTTATCAGAAAAGTAACAGGTCCCCAACCGCTTGCGTAGTCTATATGGGGACGCTGACCGTTTATGACCCGCCATCCATTATCTAAAAGGAAAAAGATGTCGTGGCCATATCTACGAGTGGGTACAGCACCTATGTAAGCTGTTATAGCACAGATCAATAAAAAACATGATAAAAACAATAAATGTCTGTGATTAAATTTGGCGAGCTTAGGCAAGATAAACATAAAATATAATTTTATTAACAATAAATTCCATTAAAAGACTATGCGAAAAGTGCTATAAATATATTTAAAATAATGATTTTATAATTTCTTTAATTTTATTTTTATTATGTAGATCTATTATTTCCCATGCTATAATTCCAGTAATTACTGCGAAGATCAATGCTAATGAAATAAAAATTGACTCTGGGATCCTTCCTGTAGCTATTGAAAGTATGAAAATCAATCCGGTTAACAGTGATAATAAAGGGGAATATTGAACTCCCTGTCGCCCGAATTTAGCCGCCGTGTAAATCAGCATGCCGAAAGTAAGGAAAGAATATGATATGAAATAAGACAGAGCCAAACCAACGGCACCCATTGATGGAACCAGATAGGCGGCTGAAGGTAAAAGAATCAAAGCCCATCCCAGATTCAATAAGAATCCGGTCCACATCTTGCCTGAACTGATCAGAGTTTGGCCCACGGTGGAATCGGTGACAATCATAATGGTAACACAAACCATCAGGGATAAAACTAAGCGGCCTCCTTGAAACTGCGGCCCAAAGAGTTCCATTAACCAGGAACTAAGGGCAATAACTATAAACCCGCATGGTAGGGCAAAGCTCCAGATGGTTCGCAGGTTGAGGTTCGTTGCCCGGGCAAAATACTCCCGGTCCTTTTGGCTGTAAATCTCGGAAAGCAGTGGAACCGTGACAATTGCCAGAACATTGGGTATTAAGATGACAATCATGCGAAACTGGTTGGCGGCGTTGAATAAGCCCAGCTCGGCATACCCGTTTGGCTGATTCACCAGGATGGCGTTGGCGGCCCAGGTTATCGGAGTAACCATGGACCCGGATATAACCGCGGGGAAGGAAAAATTCCACAGTATCCGGCGTTCGGTCCAGGCTCCCCGTAAGCCGGCCTTCAGGCCGGCCGCAGTGTATTCTTGGGAGAGG
>Ga0208373_1004141_pt1 | contig 13425 bp, 15 predicted proteins | sample RifOxyC2_FD_184036 | JGI IMG/M metagenome (GOLD analysis project Ga0208373, IMG submission 184036) | Soil microbial communities from Rifle, Colorado - Rifle Oxygen_injection C2 (SPAdes) | ecosystem: Environmental > Terrestrial > Deep subsurface > Rock core/Sediment | place: Rifle, Colorado...
TGTAGTTGCTTGTTTAAAAATATTGGCGAGGGATTTTCCCTTAGCATGGCATCATTGAAGTGCGGTATTCTTTCGCACAGGAAGATCCCTTTAAAGGAAAAGAGAGCATATTGTTCGCTGCGGAACCTCGGTCCATTCATATTGGCGTTCCCGCCGGAGGTATGATACGGTGTATCATTCCGATGCAAATGCAAGACAAAGCAATGACGTCACATTCCGATCCGATCCATAAAACTTCCCCCCTGTGGTACGGCTGGGTGATACTGGCCATCGTATTTGTCATCATGTCCGTGATGGTGGGTGTGCGCGGTTCTCTTGGGTTTTTCTTTAAGACCATCTCCGGCGAGTTCGGCTGGAACCGCGCACAGACGGCGGGCGCCTATTCGATCGGCATGCTCGTGCAGGCCGTCTGCTCCCCTATATTCGGCAGCCTGGGTGAAAGATGGAGCCTGCGCTGGATGATGGCCTCCGGGGTTTTCTTCGGCGGCGCAGCGCTGCTGATCGGCTCGTCGATCGGCGGCCTTCTGCAGTTTTACCTGATGTACGCCCTGCTGAACGTGGGATTTACAGCATCCACTTTCGTTCCCCAGGTGCAGATCCTCTCCAACTGGTTCATCAGGAAGCGCGGCCTGGCCATGGGCATCGCCAATTCGGGGCAAGGATTTGCCGCCGTTCTCAATCTGGCGGTTCCCTTCCTCATCGCGGCGATCGGATGGCGGGACAGCTATCTTGCGCTGGCGGGGTTCACCATGATCTGCATCTTCCCACCGGCGGCTATCCTGCTGCGTGATCATCCCCGGCAGCGGGCCACCGTGGCCGATGAACCGTTTCTCAGCGCGGCGGAGCGAAGCGCTTTCGAAGCGAAGGAAGACGAGGCCCGTCGCAGCCAAAAAGGCGAAGCGGCCGGTGCGCCGTTTTGGCAGAGGGGCTTTTCGTTCCGATTTTTTCTCATCGCCCTGATTTTCAGCACCATCGCCTTCAGCCTGGCGGGGACGACCGTCCATATCGTTCCGCACGCGACGGATCAAGGATTCACCCCGGGAGAGAGCGCCTTGATCTTTCTACTCTGGGGGATCTTCGCCATCGTGGGGAACCTGATCAGCGGCGTCTCCGACTCTCTGGGGAGGGCGTTGACATTCGCTGTGGGATCCGCGCTTGGGGTATGCGCCTGTTTCTTACTCGCCTTGTTCGTTCGCGGGATGTCTCCGGCGTGGTTCTACGGCGGAGCAGCCCTGTCGGGGGCGGGATTTGGCCTGATCAGGCCCACGGCCTCCGCACTGCTGGCGGATCATTTTTCGGGGCCGGGATTCGGCAAACTGAATGGTTCGACGGGGACTATCTTTGCCCTCTCCGGAGCGCTGGGGAGCTTCGCCATGGGCTATCTTTTCGATGTCTCGGGAAGCTACTGGACTGCATTCATGGTGCTCGCCGCCATGTCTCTCACAGGGGCAGGGGCCGCGGTCGCGCTCGGCCGGATGCAACGGCCAGGGCAAAAACGATTTTCGTCTTGACAGTAGGGCGCAATTCATATAGAAGGAAAGACCTATTGAAAATCATCGGAAGGAGGAAGTTTTTTGATCGTACACAAATCCGTAGTCAAGCGAAGCAGGCAGGCCGTGAAGCATCGTGAACGCAACATTTCTGTGAAATCCGGCATCAGGACCGGTGTGAAGACCGTTCTGGAGGCAGTGGAGAAAAAGGATAGCGAAGCAGCGATGTCGGCATTGGCCAAGACCGTTCCCGCGATTGCCAAGGCGGCGGCGAAGGGGGCTTTTCACAAAAAGACCGCCTCGCGCAAGACATCCCGCCTGACGAAGTACGTCAACAGCCTGAAGGCGTAACTTCCTCTCAGAAATCGGACATCATCAAACGATATACCTTTTCGGCTGATTCGGAGGCCAGTTTGGTCAAGGCGTTTCTGCGGCTGCTTTCCGTTGCTCCGACAGCGGTCACAAGATAATCCACCGTTCCTGCGAAGGCGCTGTTCGACCAGAGGGTCTTGCCTTTTGTCGTGTCCTCGAAGAATAGCTCCAGGGTGATCGTGACCCGGTCCTCGGCCGAGAAGCTGGTTCCCGATTTGTAGGCGAGGGGGGCGACCTGTATGTTGAGAATGTTTCCCCGGAAGATCGCGTCGGCTTCTCCCCTGCTGGAGACCAGTTTGAAATGGCCGCGCTGGACGATCTCGCTGCTGAAGGCGGAGCGGTAGATGTTCTCGAGATTGGGCTCGCTCGTTTTGTTCGTGAACGTATCCACATACACCGTCTTGATGGTGGGATATGCCGATCTGATCGACCCCGAGAAACTGTATCCGCAACCGACCAACAGCAGGAGAGGAAGGACTGCACACCACCAATGCATAACACCTCCCCAAAGCCTCGCTTCGCTTCCGTCTTTCATGATCTTTTCCTCCTCGTTCCCGCCTGCCGGCCGCCCCATCTCCGGTCGAAGGCCCGGCGGGATATGATGCGCCGTCAATCCCGAACGACGATGTTTACCAGCTTTTTCGGGACATACACCTCTTTGATGATCGTTTTATCCGCGATCTGCCAGGCGATCTTCTCATCGCTTCGCGCCAGGGCCTTTATTTGTTCGCCATCCTCATCGGCGGGGACATTGATCCTGCTCCGCACCTTTCCATTGATCTGGATCACGATCGTGATCATCTCCTCCGAGGCGACCGTAGGGTCGAAAGACGGCCACTCCACATCGGCCAGGGCCTCCGTCCGGCCGAGGAGCGTCCAGAGCTCTTCGGTGATGTGGGGAACGATGGGGGCCAGGAGCAGGATGACGGTCTCCACCGTCTCCCGGACAACGGAAAGCGCCAGTCGATCATCGCTCGCGGGGCGGGGAAATTGGTAGAGGGCATTGACTAGCTCCATCACGGCGCTGATTGCGGTGTTGAAATGGAAACGGCCTTCGATATCGGAAGTGACTTTCCTGATGGTCTGGTGGGTCTTCCGCCGCAGTGCCTTGATGTCGCCCTCCAGCGAATCTCCGTCTTCAAAGGGGGCCGCATCGCGGATCTCCTCCAGATAATCGATGACGATCCGCCAGGTCCGGTTGAGGAAGCGAAAGGACCCGTCGACGCCCTGGTCGCTCCACTCGAGATCTTTTTCGGGCGGGGAGGCGAAGAGACAGAAGATCCGGGCAGTGTCGGCACCGTAAGCCTTGATCAGATAATCGGGATCCACGACGTTCTTGAGCGACTTGGACATCTTTTCCGTCTTGCCGATGGTCACCGCACAATTGCAGTGCACGCATTTCTCTTCCCGCACCTCTTCCGGGAAAAGGTAGCCGTGCTGCGCGCAGCGCATCGTCTCTTTGCAGACCATCCCCTGGGTGAGAAGGTTCGTGAAGGGTTCGTCGACGCCTAAAACGCCGAAGTCGCGAAGCATCTTGGTGTAGAACCGGGAATACAGGAGGTGAAGGATCGCATGCTCGATACCGCCGATGTACTGGTCGACCGGCATCCAGTAGTCGAGTTTCTTCCGATCCAGCCCCGGCTTGACGTCGTGATGCGCCGAGCAGAAACGGTCGAAGTACCAGGAGGACTCGACAAAGGTATCCATTGTGTCGGTTTCGCGCCGCGCCGATTTCCCGCAGCGGGGGCAGGTCGCTTCCACGAAGGGCCGGTGCCTGGCAAGCGGCGAACCTCCCTCTCCGGTGAGCTCGACGTCGCGGGGCAAAATGACGGGAAGGTCTGATTCCGGAACCGGAACGGTCCCGCATGCCTCGCAGACCACTATCGGGATGGGCGCCCCCCAGTATCGCTGGCGGGAGATACCCCAGTCGCGCAGGCGGTACTGGATCGTCTTTTTCCCACGGCCCGAGGATTCGAAATGTGCCGCTATGGCGTCGAGGGCCTTGAGGTTGTCCATCCCCTCAAACGGGCCGGAATTGACGAGGATTCCCTCGTCCACATAAGCCTCGGTCATGGTTTGGACGTTTAGCGCCCTGTCGTGCGGCTGGATGACAACGATGAGCGGGAGATGATACTTCTTGGCAAACTCGAAGTCGCGCTGATCGTGGGTCGGGACGGCCATGACACAGCCGGTCCCGTAATCGGCAAGGACGAAGTTCGCTGCGTAGATCGGCATTTTTCTGCCCGTGCCCGGGTTAAGGCAGTAGGCATCGAGAAAGACGCCTTCCTTCTCGTAATACTCGGAGGTCCGCATCTTCTTGTCCTGCTTTTTGATCTTTTCAACGAACTCCCGAACGGTCCCTTCGCAGTCTTTTCCCCGGGAGAGGTCCAAAACGAGAGGATGCTCCGCGGCGATGAGCATGAAGGTGGCGCCAAAGACGGTATCCTGGCGCGTCGTGAAGACCCTGATATCGCCCGTACCGTCGGCCAGGGGGAAGGAAAGCTCGCAACCGTAACTCTTGCCGATCCAGTTCTTCTGCATCGTGAGCACCCGCTCCGGCCAGCCGGGGAGGCGGTCGCAGTAGTCCAAAAGCTCCTCGACATAGGCGGTGATCCGGAAGAACCACTGGCTCAGGTACTGCTCGCCAACCTCCGAACCGCAGCGCCAGCACAGCCCGGCCTCGACCTGTTCGTTGGCAAGGACTGTCTCGCACTTGGGGCACCAGTTTACCGTGGAGCTTTTCTTGTACGCGAGTCCCTTCTCATACATCCAGAGGAAAAACATTTGCTCCCAACGATAATAGTCGGGTTCGCAAGTGGCGAGCTCCCTTTCCCAGTCGTAGCTGAAGCCCATCCGCTTGAGTTGCCGTCGCATGTTGTCGATGTTTTCATGGGTCCAGACGGAAGGATGGATACCCTGCTCGATGGCGGCGTTCTCCGCGGGCATGCCGAAGGCATCCCAACCCATCGGATGGAGGACGTTGAAGCCCTTCATCCGCTTGTAACGGGCGACGACATCGCCGATTGTATAGTTCCGCACATGGCCGATGTGGATCCGGCCGGAGGGGTAGGGGAACATCTCGAGAAGGTAATATTTTTTCTTGTTCGGGTCTTCCGTGACGTTAAAGATCCGTTTCTCTTCCCAGTGTTTCTGCCATCGTTCTTCGATCTCTGCGGGATTGTACTTTCTTTCCATTTATAAAAGACCCTCCGTTTCATCTGCCGTCGCTTCTTTGGATTCCAGAATCGCGATTTCCACCGTTCCGGCCTTCTGCCGGAAACGATCCAGTCCTCGGCGGATGTCTCCTTTGTTATCGGCGCGCGCAGGTATTTCCAGGCTCAGGGCCCGAAGCTTTTCCGGTTCGCGGGCGCAGCCGTCAAAGATGCCCGTGATCAGAGCCTCGGTCATTCCGGCTAATTGCAGAGGACCCCGGCCGGCGGCCGGCATGGGGATGGCCAGATCGGTCGCACCGATGCCGTTTACGGTTTTGGCCATCTCAAAACCGGCGTTGTACAGTCTGTCGTAAGTCAAATCGGAAACGGCGCCCAGACCGAAGAGCAGGAGACGGGAGACGTGAATGCGGGCGGGGAAGGCGTAGGCGAACTTTTCGAGAAAGGCTCCGGAGATCCGCTCTCCCGCGATCTCGGTGGAGATCATCCCGTTGAGACGCCAGTCCACCAGACCGCAATACCCCTTGGGCGGTCTTTCGTCGGAAAAGAATCCGAGAATCAAGGTCTCACAGGCCAGGGCATCCGGTGACGCTGTCGATATCCTGATCTTCATCTTTCTTGCGCAGCTTTCCGTACAGGGCGTCGAGAATGCCGTTGATAAACGCACCCGAATTTTCGGAACCGTAAACCTTTCCGAGGTCGATGGCCTCGTTCAAGGTGACTTTTGGCGGGATATCATGGCAGAACAACAATTCGTAAACAGCCATCCGCAGAATGCTTTTGTCTACACGGGACATCCTGCCCATGGTCCAGTTTTCGGAACTGCCGCTGATCAGTTCATCGATCTGCTCTTTTTTGCTCCAGACACCTTCGATCAGAAAGGAAGAAAACTGCTTGGTTTCCTCCGGCGCGTCGAAATTTGCCCAAAAACGTTCAATCGCCTCCCGGACATCGATCTCTTGAACGTCCAATTCATAAAGAACCTGAAGTGTGACTTCTCTTGCCTTCCGTCTCTGGTGCATGCATTCCTCATGGATCCGGTGCCGAGTGAATCCCGATGACGTACGGCTTATATTACAGTTTTTTGAAAAGATCAACCATCTCAATGGCGGACAGGGCGGCGTCCCAGCCCTTGTTTCCCGCTTTGGTTCCCGCCCGCTCGATGGCCTGTTCTATGGTGTCCGTCGTCAGGACACCGAAGATGACCGGCACCTCGGTTTCCAGCCCCACGGCGGCGATCCCCTTGGAGACCTCGGCGCTGATATACTCGAAGTGAGGCGTAGCTCCGCGGATAACGGCGCCCAGGCAGATCACGGCGTCGTAGCGGCCGCTCTTCGCCATTTTCTTGGCTGCAAGAGGCAGTTCGAAAGCGCCCGGGACCCTGACGATCTGGATCTCCTTCTCCTCCGCTCCGGCCCGTGTCAGCGCGTCGATGGCCCCCTCGATCAAGCGGCTGCTGATGAAGTCATTGAATCGGCCGGCAACAATGCCGAACCTCATTCCCTTGGCGACGATCTTTCCTTCGATGATTTTCGGCATGGCTCGTTCTCCTGAAATGGGTTGTCTCATACTTTCAAGAAGTGTCCCATCTTCTGTTTTTTCGTCTGAAGGTACTGGATGTTGTTTTCGTTCGGCCCGATCTCGATCGGGATGCGCCGGGTGATGGTCAGTCCATACCCCTCCAGGCCGATGATCTTCTTGGGGTTGTTCGTCAAAAGCCGCATTTTCCTGACCCCGATATCGGCAAGGATCTGGGCGCCGATGCCGTATTCCCTGAGATCCTCCTTGAAGCCGAGGGCGATATTGGCTTCCACTGTATCATGCCCTTGCTCCTGGAGTTCGTAGGCCCTGATCTTATTGACCAGACCGATCCCGCGTCCTTCCTGATGCATGTAGACGATCACCCCTTTGCCCGCCTCCGCCACCATCTTCATGGCCTTTTGGAGTTGATCGCCGCAGTCGCACCGCTCGGAGCCGAAGACGTCGCCGGTCAGGCATTCCGAATGGACACGGACCAGGACCTCGTCCTCGGGCGTGATGTCGCCCTTGATGAGGGCGACGTGCTTCATCTCATCCACTTCATTCTCGTAGACGATCACTCTGAAATCGCCGCCGTACCGGGTGGGAATCGTGGCCGTCGCCGCCCGGCGGATCAGGGATTCGTGCTGCATCCGAAAGTCGATCAGATCCTTGATCGTGACGATCTTCAGGTGATGTTCTTCGGCAAAGGCCTCCAGGTCGGGCATACGGGCCATCGTCCCGTCGTCCTTCATGATCTCGCAGATGACGCCGGCGGGCTTCAGGCCGGCGAGTCGCGCCAGATCGACCGAACCTTCCGTCTGGCCGGTTCTCACCAGGACTCCCCCTTTTTTGGCGCGGATGGGAAAGATGTGGCCGGGGCTGACCAGGTCGTCGGGTTTCGCGTTGTCGGCCACGGCGGCAAGCACCGTCACGGCCCGGTCCGCCGCCGAAATCCCGGTGGTCACCCCCTGTTTTGCCTCGATGGAGACCGTGAAGGCGGTGCCGAAGGAGGAACGGTTGTCCCGGACCATCGGCATCAGGCGGAGCTTATCGGCGTGCTCCTCGGTCAGTGTCAGACAGATCAATCCCCGGCCGTATCTGGCCATGAAGTTGATCGCCTCGGGCGTGACGAACTGTGCCGCCATGCAGAGGTCGCCCTCGTTTTCCCGGTCCTCGTCGTCGACCAGGATGACCATCCTGCCTGCTTTGATATCGACGAGTCCTTCCTTTATTGTGCTGACGCTCATGCTCTTTCCCATTTCTATTTCAAAAAACCGTGCCGGGCAAGCAAAGTGAGATCGATGTCTCCGGCAGCGCCGGCTTTTTTTCCCCCAGTGTCTTCCTTTTCCCTCCCGCCGGGAATCAGTTTCTCCAGATACCTCGCCAGGATATCCGTTTCGATGTTGACGGTATCCGACGTTTTTTTGACTCCGAGGGTCGTCACGGCCGCCGTATGCGGAATGACATTAACATAAAACCGATCTTTTTCACAGCGGTTCACGGTCAGGCTGATCCCGTCGACCGCGATCGATCCTTTGGCTACCACATAACGACAGAGCTCCGGAGCGATCTCGAAGCAGAAGATGACCGATCGGGCGCGGACGGTTTTTTCCAGAATCCTTCCCACCCCATCCACATGGCCCAGGACGATGTGCCCTCCAAGTCGATCCCCGATTCGCAGGGCTTTCTCAAGGTTCACCGGGTCGCCCGCCTTTACGGTTTTTAGCGTCGTCGAAAAGAGGGTCTCCGCCGATACGTCCGCGGCGAATCCGCCGTCTTTCAGGGAGGTGACGGTGAGGCAGGCGCCGCTGACGGAGATGCTGTCGCCGATCCGGACGTCATCCAGCTCCAGGGAGGCGCCGACTTCCAGCAGGGCGTCTTCGCCTCGCTGCGTCAGGCGCCGCACGGATCCCATAGCAGTCACAATGCCCGTGAACACCTTCTATCCCTCCTTCTTCTTTTTTCTCTTCCCGGCCTTTCTCGTTCGGAGAAGATCCTTCAACTCCTCTACAAAGTCGCCGACGTCCCGGAACTGACGGTAAACCGACGCGAATCGGACATAGGCGACGCCGTCGAGGGTTTGGAGTTCCCGCATAATGCGCTCGCCGATCGCCGAGGAGGGGACCTCCTTGTCCTGAAATTCCTGACAGGCCTGCTCGACATTGTTCACCACTGCCTCGATGGCATCCGTGCTGATAGGGCGCTTTTCGCAGGCTTTCTTGATACCGGCGCGGATCTTCATCCGGTCGAACGGCTCCCGGCGGCCGTCCTTCTTGACGACTATCGGCAGGACCTCTTCGACGAATTCATAAGTGGTGAAGCGCCTGCCGCATTCGAGACATTCCCTCCGCCGCCTGATGGCATCGCCGTCTTTGCTGATCCGGGAGTCGATCACCTTGCTTTCGCTGTGTCCGCAAAAAGGACATTTCATCGCCTGTTCACCTCGATCTTTGCCTCCGCCAGCATCTCTTCGGCCAGAGGATCGCGGTAATCCCCCCCCACGACGATCCGGACGATGCCGGCATTGATGATCATCTTGGCGCAGATAGTGCACGGATGGTTCGTACAGTAAAAGGTTGCCCCGTTGACGCTGACCCCGTGCAGCGCCGCCTGAATGATGGCGTTTTGCTCGGCGTGGAGTCCCCGACAGAGCTCATGGCGCTCCCCGGAGGGGATGTTGTTCTGCTCCCGGAAACAGCCGATCTCCAGGCAATGGCGAAGCCCTGAGGGTGCGCCGTTGTATCCTGTAGCGAGTATTCTTCGGTCACGGACCAGGGCGGCGCCGACACATCGCCTCAGGCAGGTGGAGCGTTTGGCGACGAGTCCGACGATATCGAGGAAATAATCGTCCCACGCGGGCCGGTCGGATGCCACCCTTTTGTCCGGCTGCATACCTGTTTCAGGTTCTTCCATGTCTGACGGCATCGTAAAAAAAAAGTGAAGATTCCTTGGTTGCTACCGGTTTTCCCTTATCCTCTCCTTGTAGAGCGGGAACCGCTCGCAGAGAGATCCGACTTCTTCCCTGACCTCGATCAGGCGCTTTTCGTTATGGATATTTCGGAGCACACCGGTAATCATTCCGGCTATCTGCTTCATCTCCGCTTCTTTCATCCCCCGTGTGGTCAGGGCGGGCGTTCCGATTCGAATCCCGCTTGTGACCTGGGGGCTTTTCGTGTCGTAGGGAATCGCGTTCCTGTTGATCGTGATACCCGCCCGGTCCAGGGTGTCCTGCGCATCCTTGCCCGTGATGCCCAGATCGGTCAGATCGACGAGCATCAGGTGGTTGTCGGTACCGCCCGAAACGAGTCGGAAACCGGAAGCCAAGAGCTCATCCGCAAGGGTCTTTGCGTTTATCAGGATCTGCGCCTGATATCGTTTGAAGTCATCCGTGAGGGCCTCTTTTAGCGACACCGCCTTGGCGGCGATGATATGCATCAGGGGACCGCCTTGCATCCCCGGGAAGATCTTTGCGTCGAGGGCCTGGGCGAATCGATTTTTGCACAGGATAAGCCCTCCGCGGGGACCCCTCAGTGTCTTGTGGGTGGTCATCGTGACGAATTCGCAGACCGGGACAGGAGAAGGATGCAGACCGGCGGCGACCAAACCTCCGATATGGGCGATGTCGGCCATGATCAGCGCCCCGACTTTATCGGCGATGCCTCGGAACTTCTGATAATCGATGGTCCGGGGATAGGAACTGGCGCCGACGACGATGAGCTTCGGCCTGTGCTGTACGGCCAGGGACTCCACCTCATCGAAGTCGATGGTCTCGGTCTTTCGATCCACCCCGTAGAAAACGCCGCGATAAAACTTTCCGGAAAAACTGGCCGGGCTCCCGTGGGAGAGATGACCCCCGTGGGAGAGATTCATACCCAGGATCGTATCCCCCACCTCGAGGATCGAAAAATAGACGGCCATGTTGGCCTGAACGCCCGCATGCGCCTGGACGTTGGCATGCTCCGCCCCGAAGAGCTGTTTGCTCCGTTCGATGGCCAGCCGCTCGACGACGTCGACGAACTCGCATCCCCCATAGTAGCGGCGACCGGGATAGCCCTCGGCGTACTTGTTCGTCATCACACTCCCCTGGGCTTCCAGGACGGCCTCGCTGACGAAGTTCTCCGAGGCGATCATCTCGAGTTTTCCCGACTGTCTCCGGGTTTCCTGACGGATGGCCTCCGCGACCTCCGGGTCGGACTGCATTAGATAAGACATGTAATGGTTATTCTCCGAAATTCAAAGCGTTTATAACTTTTTACGAGTTCGTAATTTTTAGTTCGGCTTCCCTGATCTTGTCGAGGCGTATTTGATGGCGCCCCCCTTCAAACGGGGTCGCCAGCCATACCTGGGTGATCGCACGGGCCTCTCTTGTATCGGTCTTCCTCCCTGCAAGAACCAGAATATTGGCATCGTTGTGCTGCCGGCTCAAACGCGCCGTCTCTTGGTCAAGGCAGAGGGCGGCCCGGACGCCTGGGAACCTGTTGGCGGTGATCGACATCCCGATGCCGGAGCCGCAAATCAATATCCCTCTCGGGAAGAAACCGGAGGAGACCGCTTCGGCCGCTTGGGCTGCGAAGTCGGGGTAATCCGTGGGTCTATCGCTGTCTGTCCCGACGTCTGTCACGACGAATCCCATCTCCGCAAGAAAAGGTTTGAGCCCCTCTTTGAGCTGGAAGCCGGCATGATCCGCACCGATGATGATCTTTTCCTTGGTCATACGTTATTCCTCGAACTTCTTGAAGATCAGAACGGCATTCACCCCGCCGAAGCCAAAGGTGTTTGACATCGCGGTGCGAATCGCCCTTTTCCGCGCGCGGTGGGGAACATAATCCAGATCGCAATCCGGATCCGGATAATCCAGATTGATCGTCGGAGGGAGCACTCCCTCGCCGATCGCCTTTAAACAAAAAATAGCCTCAACCGCCCCCGCCGCCCCGAGGAGGTGCCCGGTCATCGATTTGGTTGAACTGACGGCGAGGGTTCGCGCATGCTGCCCGAAGACGGTCTTGATTGCCTCCGTCTCGAAGGCGTCGTTCATTTGGGTGGCCGTTCCGTGGGCGTTGATGTAGTCGATACCGGCGGCGGTCATTCCCGCATCCCCAATGGCAGCCTGCATGCACCGTGCGGCGCCCTCATGACCGTCCGGAGGGGCGGCCATGTGAAACGCGTCGCTTGTGTTGCCATAGCCGGCGATTTCGCCGTAGATCCGTGCGCCTCGCTCCATTGCATGGGGCAAAGATTCAAGAATGACCACGCCGGATCCCTCGCCGATGACGAAGCCGTCACGGTCGCGGTCGAATGGCCGGCTCGCCTTTTCCGGTTCATCGTTACGCTTGGAAATGGCGCGCATCGCGTTGAATCCGGCGACGCACATCGGCGTCACCGCCGCATCTGCGCCGCCGGCGATCATGCAATCGGCGTGGCCTCCGGCGATGATTCGGCCGGCGTCCCCGATGGAGCAGGTGCCCGAGGCGCACGCGGTGACGCTGCAGTTGATCGGCCCTTTCGCCCCGGAACGGATCGACACGTGGCCGGCGGCGAGGTTGGCCAGCACCGACGGGATGGCGAACGGGGACATCTTCCTGGGGCCCCCCAGTGAAATCGCCTCTTTTTCCTTTTCCATCGTAGCCAGCCCACCGATGGCCGAGCCGATGATCACGCCCGTCCGTTCCGCTTCGGCTGCGCCGATGGTCAAGCCGGCATCGGCCAGGGCCATCTCGGAGGCGGCCAGGGCATAGATGATAAAGTCGTCCAACCGCCTCACTTCTTTTCTATTGACATACCGGGTCGGGTCGAAACCTTTCAGCTCGCCGGCGATTCTCGTCTCGAAGAGGGTGCAGTCGAACTTCGTTATCCCGGCAATGCCCGATTTTCCCCGGCAGATCCCCTCCCAGGTCTCCGAGATGGAGTTGCCGAGCGGCGTGGCGGCGCCCAGTCCAGTGATAACCACCCTTCTTTTCAACTGCTCTCCCTTCTGCGATACACCGGGTTGCCGACCATCAGGGCCGCATCAACAAGCGAAGTCGGCCGCTATTCATTCCAGACGACACCCTTGCTCTTGAGATAATCGAGCACATTCCCGATGGTGCGGATCTTTTCGAGTTCATTGTCGGCGATCTGGACATTGAAAATTTCTTCCATCTCCATGATCAGTTCGACCAGATCGAGGGAGTCGGCTCCGAGATCGTCGATGAATGACGCTTCGATCGAGCATTCCTCGCGCGTGACATCCAACTGCTCGATGATTACAGCGATGACCTTCTCTTCCAGTGTCATGAAAGTTGCCTCCTTATGAAAATGACCCCTGCTCCGGTGGGGTGGGAATGTTGTCCGGGTTCGTGCTTCATTCAGTTGCTCAGTTCGGCAACGGTCTTCTCCAGCGATTCGCCGTCCTCCACGTTGAGGAGGCGCAATCTCCGGTCAATCCGCCTGATCAGTCCCGAGAGGGTCCTCTTCGGACCGAGTTCGACGATGGTGTCGATGCCCATTGCAGCCATCCTTTCGATCGTCTCCTTCCAACCGACGGGGGACGTGATCTGTCTGGCCAGCAGTTCCCGCATGTGTTCCCGGGAATGAAGAAGGCCCGGGTCGCAGTTGGGGATTACGGGAATCCTGCACTCCCCGAAGTCGACTTTCCTGAGCTCTGCGGTAAACCGCTCTGCCGCCCCCTGCAGCAAGGGAGAGTGGCAGGGGACGCTTATGGGGAGCTTGACCCCCCGGCCGCCCTCCTTTGTTTCTGCGGCGGCAATGATTTCATCTATAGCCGCCGTATGTCCGGAGACTACGATCTGTCCCGGGGCGTTTTCTATCGAGAGGGTCACGGTGTGCTTCTGGCGATCGATGCCCCGGCACAATTCCTCAACCGCTTCTCTCGG
>Ga0208373_1004144_pt1 | contig 13418 bp, 8 predicted proteins | sample RifOxyC2_FD_184036 | JGI IMG/M metagenome (GOLD analysis project Ga0208373, IMG submission 184036) | Soil microbial communities from Rifle, Colorado - Rifle Oxygen_injection C2 (SPAdes) | ecosystem: Environmental > Terrestrial > Deep subsurface > Rock core/Sediment | place: Rifle, Colorado...
GTAAAAATTGGATTGATACGGCTCTGCGCTGTATGGTTTGTGAAATAAAAGGCCAGGTCCGTAAGAACTTGGTAGCAATGGTGTGCTGTATACAATTGCAATGCATAGGCATGCAAGTAGTTTTTTAATTGATACGGACTTCATGATTCTCCTTTGCCCTCCAGATTTCCCGAAAATTTTATAAAAATTTGAGGGCCTCTTTTTAACTTTCAACACCTATGGCAGCATGTCCGGCATTGGATCAAGTAATTATGATAAAATGAAGAATAAGTTGCCAATGACGGAGCCTAATCCACTCTTTTTATGTATTTTAAAAAAGCGATTAGTGACCGCCGCCATCTCAATTTCCGACGATTGAACGAATGTGAAATAGAAATCGCACAGCGAGATCAAATCGTCGGCTTTAATTAAATAAATTTAAGCTTGGATTAAAAATTATAACTAATTTGTAAATTGCATGAGCTCCCAAAAATAGTTGTTTTTTGACATAATTGTCCAGCGACAGGAATATTACAAAATATTGTTAAAATTGGTGCACTGGGTGTAGATTCGCATGCGAAATCGATATCAAATTGCATGTAGAGCGCTCCAAAACTCCAGCTATCAAACAATGCAGATTGATTGACTAACGCTTGAGGGAATTGTCGTTGATCAATCGGTGTGATAGTATAATCGCAATTTTTTGTGTAACAGTATCCAATCGTGGTAGAAAGTCGTTGATGAAAATGATCAGCCTCAAGATAGATTGCTGAAGTGAGCAAAGGACCACGATCAATGATTGCAACACCAGATTGTGACACTAAAAGATTATTGCCTGACAGCGTGTTATTCATGGGAATAGTGTTTGTAGTAGATTGCCATGGAACGACAGAAGCATTGCATCCAATCGTCATCCAATCAAGCAAACCTAAAGAGCTTGTTGCAATAATAGGATAGCCAAAATTTAAGTTTTGATTGAAAGGCATTTGCAAGATACTTGTATTGTTAGTTGACATTTTTTGTGGAGACATAAATCCAATTTTTATGTTGAGATCAATAAAATCAAGATGCGTAAAATCTACAAATGTTTTTGAATAACCAGCGTAGTAAGCTGTTGTGAACATACCAGAGTTATTCATCGATGCAGGTAATTTTTGCTGCAACGCTTGAAGGTATTCGATTTGTTGATCGGTTAAAGTTATAGGAGTTGGAATAAATTGGACAGAAATTTCATTCATGAATAAATCTTGAATCGCTATGGCACCTTCAATAAAAAAACCATGGTCCATGTTTTTGTAGCAAGAAAGGATGAGCTCTCGAACATGAAATTCACCCGTTAACTGGCCTTGCCCAAAGCTATCAAGATTATCGTATGGAAGAGATGAATCAGTAAAATTCTTTAAAAGATTTTCTGGTCCAAATTGTTGTAAGTAAGGGATTTTTTGTCCTGATTGATTGTAAGCTTGTGATGCAAATCCGCCGGAAAAAATAGCGGAAATGTTGGTGAAATCATCTTGAGTAAAATAAGGTTTTTGAAAAAAACTATCAGGTTTATATTGGCTTACCGTTAAGATAGCTGATAGATTGTGATTGACCGTTGTTGTGCATAAAAAAATAAAAGCTGCGATGAGATTCTTTTTATATTTCATAATTTTAATTTCTTTAATAAAAAAATATACGATACGATAATAAACTGTCTAGCATGCGATTTTGTTATGATAATATAGTCGTAGATTCTTACTTTAGCATAAAGTTACGCACTTGTCTCTTTGTTCTGCTTTGATATACTTAAAATATAATACTAAGCTTGAAGGATACCTATGAAATCAAATAATCAAAACGATGGTCAACATCAGGAAGAACAAGAACAAATGTTAGATCAAGAACAAATACTCGATGAGTTAGAAGAAAATACAGAGCTCGAGAATTGTCAACAAGATGCAGCAATGTGGAAGAATCAAGCAGCGCGTATTTTTGCTGATTTTGATAATTATAAAAAGCGCATGGAACGAGACCAAGTTTCTTGGATCCAAACAGCGCAATTATCAATTTTAAAAGATTTATTATCAGTTGTTGATAATTTTGATCGTGCTTTGCAAGGTAAAAATGATGCGTCAGTAGACGTGTATGCTGGTATCGAAATGATCTATAAATCGGTAACGCAACTTTTGAATAAGTATGGCGTTAAAGAATTTACAAATTATCAGGCATTCGATCCTGAACTTCATGAAGCTGTTATGGATATTGAATCAGCTGATCATCAATCAGGTCAGATTGTGCAAGTTTTAGAAAAAGGCTTTATGATTAAAGATAAAGTGCTTCGTCCTGCAAAAGTGATTATTGCAAAATAAAAGTTATAAAATAATAAAAAAGCGCCTTGAAAACAAGGCGCTTTTTTATTCTATAGCTAGTCTAACTAAGATTAATACACCGACTCATTCACTTTCATTCATTCGTCGGGATTTGGAGTTGGCTGCGCCTCATAAAGCTTTTTAAAATCCATAAAAAGAGTGGATTAGGCCATAGGTGTTGAAAGTTAAAATTAATGCTTAATGATTGCAACCACTAATTCTGTCATAATCAAAATAATGATGAGCGTTGTCAAAACGTCTTCTCGTGTAGTATCGATTTTATTTTGATAATCGTATTGCACTTCTTTGATGATATCAAACTTTTTATCGATAGAATCTTTCCAATTTTTTAGATCAAGATTCAAAACAATTTGATCATAAATTTCTGAGAAATAAGTTTCTCCAACCAATTTAATACTGTTTTCGAGCCGTTCAGTAATTACTGAAATATCAACTTTTAATTTCGCTAATTCGCCTACTGGATCAAAATAACGAGAGCCAACAAAAGGAAAATAAGCAAGCATAGGAAGTGCTCGATTTTTATCTTCGTAAATTGCTGTCATCTGTTTATCGAGCAATTTATCAAAATATTGTAATTCTAATTGTTGAATATTACCTAGTTCAAAGAAGTCTAAAAGTTCCATGTATTGAGGGTCATACATAAAAGCAGCTTCTGTATCAATAATAATCAAATCTGTTTTAAAATAATTGACCGAAGATATTAAAATTTCTCGCTTTTGATGTTCTGATAATGTTTGCGTTTCAAAGCGTAAAAGACCTGCGATTTCGTGACTGAAATATTCTTTGATGTGTGATCCATTAAAATTTGGGTCACATTCGATTTGAATAATCGTGTAGTAGCTACGTAGATGGAAAAAGTTTGGTTTAGAAATACAAGGTTTAATGCGATTGTAAATTGCAAGAGCATCGTTGATGCTACGTGGTTGATATTCTTCATCAATTGCGATTAACTCAGCTTTTAATCCTTGAAACGTATTAGAAACCGGAACTTTGTAGGTGATCGAAATTGCACCGAATTGATGGATTTTTGTATCAATGCAATGCGTACTTTTATTATTGTTGTGAACATCGATAACAAGTGGAGCATGATAATTTTTAAAAAATTTTGAAAGATTGACTGGTTTAATGGTGCAATTTTTTAATTGTTTAACTGCTTCAAAATTGATATCTTCACCAATGTCGAAAGCAAAAAACATATAGACATGACCAGAAAAAACATGAGACTGAGCGGTTTGTTTTGATTGATGAATATGCTCTTTTTCCATGATCATTACCTTTATAAAATTATACGACTTCCTTTTTATTTTATAACAATAAAAAAAGTTTTTGCAAAGTTGATTTTTATGATTTTAAAAAAACATAAAAAATTTTACTTTTTAGATTCTGTAATATCAATAAAAGTTTTGAGTACACAAGCATGAATTTTTGTTTTGTCAGCGATTTGATCGATGTTATCAGCCTGTGGTTCTAGTTCATTAGCACGTTGTAAATTAACAAAGAATGATTTTTTTATTTCTGCTAAAAAATCTACAGAGGAATTTTCTGGTTTTGGGATGCGCGTTATTTCTACTGATGTATTAATGATTCTATGTACAATATCAAGTGAAGGTTGTAAGCCAGATTCTTTTAGCAAGCGCATAATTGTAGGTATAACAACATTAAGATCATGGATTTTGCCTTGTTGTAATAGATTTTTTTTTATTTCGATTTCAGCGGCATCTAAAGTAGCTTTTGATAGTTTGCCAGATCTTTCTATATCAATAGAAGTTTGATCTGCATATAAAAATTTACTGATGTCAAGAGTGCCATTCTTGGTATGAATTCTTTCTAATGCATGCAATTTTTTAATTTGAGAGATTTTCGGAGTTATTTGATTATATTCATCTTGCAGTTTTTTATGTTCATCTTTTGATAAATTTTTATTCGAACTATGTACTGTGAGCATTCTAAAAACTTCCAGAGTTGCTGATCGTTCTGAATAACTCATACTGCGTTGCGTAGATAGATATTGATGTTTAACAAGTTTGTAGATTTCAGGATTAGAAAATAAATACCATTTCAGAGATTGCCTATTATTTCTTAATTGATCTTCTGCTTCTATAAAAAGTCGTTCGAACTGTTCAATTGTTTCTAGAGGAGCTTTTGTGTGTAATGCTTTATTATATGATTTGAAGAGTTCAATAGCAGATTTTTCGTGTTCTGAATTATAAGCAAAATCCTGTTCTAGTTTTTCTTCAAGTTCTATCTTTTTTGATGGTCTATCGCAAGGCTTGCACTTGAGTAATGTTTTTAAATTTTTCTTTCTTTGTTCTTCTTTTTCTTTATCTCTCTGTATTTTAATGGCACTTTCTTGTTCCTGCCATCTTATAAAATCATAATATTCTATTGAATTTTGATGAACATCGACGATGCTTTTTAAAGTTCTTTCTTGAAAGATTTTGCGTTCTTTATTCATTTGTTCTTCATGGTTTCGTTCAATTTTTTTTGTTTCAATTGTCGCTTCATGAAGCTGTTGTGTCATTTTTTTGCGTACATCAATCCAATCAGTATCATCATTATCTTCTTTGATGCTATCTGCTAAAGCAGCTGATAGATGCATATGATTTTGTAGTGCAGTTGTTTCATAGTCGACGCATGGTCTGTCATCCATTTCTGATGGTGCTTGATCTGATAATGCTTTTTTATTCTTTTTTGACGAGTTCTGGTGACTTAAGAATTCTTGTCTGATCTTGCTAGTTTTGATATAAAAGTTTTCGTCTTTTTTTGGATCATTAATTTTTTGTTTTTGTGTATCTATTTTAGATTGGCTTGCCATGTCTGTTAAATATGCAAGATCTGCAATCTCTTTATCTTGAGCCGCTTTTTTGGCAGCAGCTTGCTCTTCTTTTTTTAATTGAGCTTGAGCTTTTTGCTTGCGTTTTTGATCTTGCTGTTCTTGTTCTTTTTTTAATTGCTGTGCTTGGAGTTCAGCTTTTTCTTGTTCAGCTTTTTTTTGATTATTTTCTTTGGATTTTTGACGTTGAGCTTCTTTTTTTGCTTCTTCGAGCCGTAAAAATTCAGCAGCTTGGTGATCTTTTATTTGTTGCAATGCTTGTTGCTTTTCAAAAGAGTTGAAACGCTTGGTAAGAACATCTTCTTGTTTCATTCCTTTTTGCTCTTGTTCTTCTTGCTGTTTTAGTTTTAGATTATTGCGTAGTTTTTCTGTTTCTTTTTGAGCTATTCTTGTGCGTCTCCAAGTTTGTAACGTTAAAGCTGCATCACATTTTTCAACATGTGATAGTAATGATTGGGCATGTTGTAATTCTAAGTTTTTTTGAGTTAATGTCGCAAGATTATTGAGATAACAATTTTGATCACCATAAAAATTTACTGCTATATTTTCGCTACGACGTGCATAATTTTCTTTTTCAGAAAGAATAACTTGTTGCTTAAGATTATGTACTGATTTTTTACGATCTTTCAGTGTTGGTAAGTTTATGCTGCGATTAACATCTTGAGCTAATTTTTTGTTGGTGTAGCAACTATCGTGTATGCAATGACACGGTGAATTTACGTTGTAAAATCGAGGTGCTAGATTTTGTTGCAGTTGAGTTCGTTGATGATCTAACACCACATTATTTTTGTTATCCATGGTTGAAATCATCTGACAAAAGCTGATTGAAAGAAGAAGGATAAAATTTTTGGTAGTCATTGCATCATTTTTTTATGGGGATATATAAAATTACATCCTTTCAATATGCCATAAAAATAGACAATGTGAAAACATTTTTTCTGCAGGCACCTTTATTTAGGCATGTTTTTTTGTGATGAGATATGAAATAATAATGCTGAATTGTCATGTGGAAAATTATACAAGGGAACTGTTGATAAATTTAAATTGAATAGGTTAGAGTGACTTTTGTTAAAGATTAAGTTTTTTGTATAATTTATAAAATATTATACAGCCTACGCTAACGCTCCGGCGAATGTGGTGGCGTCCGTCGTCGCCTAACGGCTAATTCCGATTTGCGGCGGCGTAAGCATGAAGAAGCTTGAAAAGCGAAGACATGCCACAAAACGCTTTTTAAAAGGCGGATTAGTCCTCCTCCTACATTAAAATTTCGGCGGACGCAGCGCCTAATAGCCTGCTTGTCAGCCGAAGCCTTGGCGCAGGATGGGACTCCACGGTCCCCTACGATTGCATAGCAATCGTAGGGTTATGAAAGAGATTTATTGAAAAATGTATGAGTATAGTTTCTGATTTTTATGGTCACAAAAGGGGGAGTATAATGAAAAGAGTCAAGTTTGCAATTGCAATTATTTTTGTAGCAGTTGGCATCTATTGTATTGTCTCATTTGGTATTTTTTTTGATAAAAAAGTATCTATTGATGCTGAATTATCATCAGAGCAATCTGTTGATCAAAATATGATTCCATCAAGTCAAGCTGTTGTTATTCAAAACATTGGTTTGGGAACATGTCAAGAATGTCATAATCCTATGCAACGTCATGATGAAAAATCTAGTTTCATCGTGGTTGATGATGGAGATCAACAGCAACTACCAGTCGTTATAGATGAGCCTCAAGAAGAATTTTTCATGACTGAAGATCGACCAAAAAGTTTTAAAAAAGTTAATTCCTATAGTTTTATGACGATGCCTTTATCAGATGATTATCGCATGGATAAAGAAACTCAAGATGTTTTAGATGTTTTAATCGGTAACGATGTTGAACTATTTGTACGACTTGTTTTGCAAAGCAATAATAACATTGTTTCAAAAGAAGCTTGTCGGTCATGCGGTATGTATGCATTTTTTAATGGTATAAAAAATCATAAACCTTTAACGGTTGAAGATGTTGCTTTACTGCAAAAATTACTGGTGAATTTCTATCGATTTGTTGAAAAAATGCAAAAATTATCACACGAACCGTTGCTCCTTCCAGAGCAGTATGAAGCTTTGCAAGATTTACACAGATCGCAGGATATAAAAAATGATATTAAATTAAAGAAGCGATTTGCAGTGACATCTGCTGCATTAAAAAAATTACAAAACATACAATATCACAACTAAATAAAATCAGATAAAAAGGAATTTGGTATGAAAAATTATGGTGCTTTACGAAAAATTATGTTGATTGTTGTGTTGTCTATTTTAGGATCATATTGCATTGGTTCTACTGAGGATAAAAAAATTGAAAAGAGTTCATTTGAGTATGCAATGAAATTAACCTACGATTTCTTTGCATCAACTTGGAATTATTGTCAGATATTGTGGTCAGAAATGATTGATAAACTGCAATCACTTTTTGGGGGCAGTAAAAAGCATGATGTTGCAATTCAAATGATTGATGAACGCATGCATGGCAATAATGGATATTGCACCGATGGGCAAGAAGATTGTGTTCGTAATAATGAATTTTTTAATGATACGTGGTTTACAGGCAAATTAGATGCAGATCCAGCGACGCATTTGGATGTGGATTCTGCACCGATGAGATACGTTGATGCGCACAATATTCCTGTAGGAGCATAAAAAAGGAGTGACTTGCATCACTCCAATATTTACTTATCGTTTTAAAATAGCTAAGAAAGCTTCTTGTGGAACTTCGACGTTACCAACTTGTTTCATTCGCTTTTTACCTTCTTTTTGTTTTTCAAGAAGCTTACGTTTTCTTGTGATATCACCGCCATAACATTTTGCAGTTACGTTTTTGCGTAATGGTGAAACCTGATCACGAGCAAGAATTTTTGCTCCGATAGCGGCTTGAATAACAACTTCGAATAGTTGGCGATGAATAACTTCTTTTAGTTTTGCTGAAAGATCACGGCCAATTGATTGAGCATTATTTCTATGAACAATGCAAGATAAAGCATCGACAGCAACGCCATTTAAAAGAATATCCATTTTTACAAGATCTGAAATTTCGTAGCCAGAAACTTCGTAATCTAAGCTTGCATAACCAGATGTTAAAGATTTTAATTTGTCATAAAAATCGGTTGCAACTTCGTTGAGCGGTAATTTGTAGTTGACGATAACTCGATTTTCATCAAGAAATTCCATTTTGGTTTGTGCGCCCCGTTTTTCTTGGCACAATGAAAACACGTTGCCAAGGAATTTTTCTGGGACAATAATCGTTGCATCGATCATTGGTTCTAAAATATGCTCAATTTTTGCAGGATCTGGGAAGTCTGAAGGGTTTTCGATTTCGATTAAACCACGATCATGCGTCAGCTGAATTTTGTACAACACGCTTGGCGCTGTGGTGATAATCACTAAATCATATTCTTGTTCAAGTCGTTGTTTGAACACATCCATGTGCAATAAACCCAAAAATCCACAACGGAAACCAAGGCCTAAAGCAGTCGATGATTTTTTTTCGACCGTAACGCTGGCATCATTTAAAGTTAATTTTTCGATCGCATCGTTTAAAGCTTCAAAATCTGTATTGACGACCGGGAATATTCCGGCAAACATCATTGGTTTTGATGGTGAAAATCCAGGGAAAGGTTCGACTTTGGTATGTTTATGCGCTATGGTATCACCAATTTTTGCTTCGCGAACAGTTTTCATTCCCGTGATAATGTAGCCTACTTGTCCCGCGTACAATGCAGGCATTGGTGTTTCTTCTGGATACATTAAACCGATTTCTAAAACTTCGTAGTAAGCATTCGCTTGCATCAGGAAGATATTATCGCCTTTTTTGATGACGCCATCTTTGACCGCGATTAAACAAATCACACCGCGATAATCATCGTAACGAGAATCGAAGAGTAAAGCTTTGAGTGGTTTGGTGATGTCAGATTCTGGTGCTGGAATACGTGTGATGATATTTTCTAAAACGTCTTTGATACCAATACCAGCTTTTGCAGATGTTAAAATTGCATCATTTTCATCAAAATCAAAAAGTCTGTGCAGTTCGCCGGTGACTTTTTCGATGTTGGCGGTTGGTAAATCGATTTTGTTGATAACTGGTAATACTTTTAAATTTTGTTCGAAAGCTAAATAAAAATTGGCCATGGTTTGCGCTTCGACCCCTTGGCTGGCATCAACGAGCAGTAATGCTCCTTGGCATGCGTACAGTGATCGAGAAACTTCGTAGGTGAAATCAACGTGGCCTGGAGTATCAATTAAGTTTAAAAGATACAGTTCACCTTTATATTCATACAACATCGAAGCTGTTTGAGCTTTGACGGTAATGCCGCGTTCTTTTTCAACTTGGAGTTTATCAAGGAACTGTTTGTTTTCGCCCGTGCGGGTCGAAAGTGTTCCGGTAAATTCTAAAAGCCTGTCTGCAAGGGTTGACTTGCCATGATCAATATGAGCAATGATCGAAAAGTTACGAACATGATCGGGAGCAATGTCTTGAAGATTTATTTTTTTTATATCCATACCGTCGCAAAAGTAAGAGTGACACACATCTTTTTAACTAATTATAGTTTATGCAACCAAACTGATTTTGTAAATAATAAGATCGTAGTTGAGCCAATTGGTTAGTCTAGCTAAGATCTTATTAAAAAATTTTTAGGTTATTTTATTAACTCCGCAGGTTTTAATGTTGATAAAATTATAATTATTGACTATTAGAAATGTAAATTGCTAGGATGGTGGTAGAAAAGGGGGGAATTATGATGAAAATTAAAAATAATAAAAATGTAGGTTTAGTGTTACTTGGTTTATTGTGTTCTTTTGTCGCACTCATGCATGCAAGCCCATCCAATGAAATTTGTCCATCGCCACTGCCAAAGCATTATAAACATGCGCAAGCAGGTAATATTGTCGCAGCTTACGTTGCAAATTGGGATGTTTCTGGAGCTCATCAATTTAAAATAGAATCGATTGAAAAAGTTGCGCCGCAGCTGACTCATATTATGTATGCGTTTATGAAGCCAGATGATCAAACTGGGACGTGTAAACCATCAGATAATTTGGTTGATATTGGCGCAGTCAATGAAGTGCAAGATCCAATTATTGGCGGCAATTTTGCAGAATTACTGAAGTTGAAGAAAAAATTTCCTCATTTAAAAATTTTGTTATCTATCGGCGGTGGTATCTATAACAAAAGTTTTATTACGATCGCTCAAGATCCAAAATTATTGAAAAAGTTTACACAATCGTGTGTGGATATTTTAGATTTTTATGATCATACCTTTACAAATCCGATTGATCAATCTGTGCAAACAACTCATTTTACGTATAAAGGATTGTTTGATGGTCTTGATATTGACTGGGAATGGAGTGGTAAAAAATTAACTCCAGAGTTGTCGCAGATATTTACAAAATTTATTCATGACCTGAAACATTTATTACACGCACGTGATCGCAAAACCAAGAAAAAATCTACACTTGCGGTTGCTTTGCAAGTAACGCCGCATGTGTATAAAACATTAGATTTGCATGCGCTGAGCAAAGATGTCGATTTGTTTAATGTTATGGCCTATGACTTTTATGGTCCATACAATGAAACAATTGGTTTTAATGCGCCGGTTTGTGGAAAATGGTCGGTCTATTCAATTGATGGCGCTTTGCAAAGAATTATGGAGCTTGGAGTTTCGCCAGAAAAAATGGTTCTTGGATTACCGTTGTATGGGCATGTGTATGAAAATACGGATGGGTATAATTCAAAAATAGGTAAAAAAGATAAAATTCGATCTGTTGCTTATCGTGTGATTAAAAATAAATATATGGATAATCCTGATTTTAAAGAAAGCTGGCATGATCATGGGCAAGTACCATCATTGTACAGCTCGAAGCATCGTACGTTTGTCAGTCATGATGAAGAGCAATCGTTAACGAAAAAAGTTGAATTTGCAAAAATGAAAAAATTGCAGGGCGTTTTCTTATGGCGATTGCCGTGTGATGATGAGCAATTTTCTATGCTCAAGGTAGTTTCGGATGCCATGAAAGAATGAAAAATCAAAAAATGTAATTAAGAAAGAGGAATGTAAAAGGTCTTCTTTTTTTGTTTGAATACAAAGATGTCATCTCTATAAAATTAGCAAGAATGAGCAAGATTTTTTGATGTTCCTAAAGATGCTTAGACACGGTGTTTTATTGCTTAAACAACAATTTCTTGTGGTTTTGAATGATACATTGTATGCTTTTTAAATAGTATATGAATCTGTTGAATGCAAGCTGTCTAAGTATAGGAAAAACAATCTATGAATTCGTCAAAGAATCCTGAAGTTATTCTCAAAAAAGGTATTAATCCAATCCTGATTGAGGAAGAGCTAAAATCATCGTTTCTTGACTACGCAATGTCTGTTGTTGTCAGTCGTGCAATTCCCGACGTGCGTGATGGTTTAAAACCAGTTCACAGAAGAATTTTGTATACCATGCACATTCTTGGATTTATACACAGCAAAGCTTATCATAAATCGGTAAGGGTTGTTGGGGAAGTGCTTGGTAAATTCCACCCGCATGGAGATCAAGCAGTATACGGTACCATGGTTGGTTTAGTACAAGATTTCGCAAAGCGATATCCATTACTTGATGGCCAGGGTAACTGGGGTTCTGTTGATGGCGATAATGCTGCTGCTATGCGTTATACCGAAGTTCGTATGCAAAAAATTATGCAAGAAATGCTTGCAGATCTTGGTAAAGATACTGTTGATTTTGTTCCTACATTTGATGAATCCAATATGGAACCAACGTTATTACCAGCGCGATTCCCACAATTATTGATTAACGGTACATCAGGTATTGCGGTTGGTATGGCGACATCGATTCCACCTCACAATTTATCAGAGGTGATGTCTGGGTGTTTAGCATTGCTTGCAAATCCAAATATTTCAGATCAAGAATTGTTTGATTTAATTCCAGCGCCAGATTTCCCTACAGGGGGTATTATTTGTGGGCGTTCTGGAATTATTCGTGCGTATCAAACTGGGCGTGGAAACTTAATTTTACGAGCAGTTGTTGCGGAAGAAGAAACAAAAAAAGGTACAGCTTTAATTGTTACCGAATTGCCGTACCAAGTTAATAAATCTGAATTGATTATTAAAATTGCTGATTTAGTTAAAAATAAAATTATCGAAGGTATTTCTAACCTTCGTGATGAATCTGATAAACGCGGTATGCGTTTAGTGATAGAATTAAAGCGTGGCGAAATTCCAAGTGTTACGTTAAATCAATTATATAAATATACTCAATTGCAAACATCAGTTTCTTTCTTGATGCTTGCGTTGCTTGATAATAAACCAATCATATTCTCTTTACGCAGACAATTACAAGAATTTTTAATCCATCGACGTCAAGTTGTTTATAAGCGTACTGATTATGATCTAAAAAAAGCTTTAGCTCGCGAACATATTTTAGCAGGTTTAATTATTGCGCTTGATAATATTGATGAAGTTATTGTTATCATTAAAAAATCTGCATCAGCGCAAGAAGCGATGGATGCATTGCATGCAAAATTCTTGCTTTCTGAAGAACAGTCAAAAGCTATTTTAGAAATGCGTTTGCAAAGATTGACCGGCTTAGAGCAAGATAGAATTCGCGCGGATATTAAAGAATTAAAAAATCTGATTGTCAGTTTACAATTGATTTTACATGATCCATCAGTGCTTGATCGTGAAATTAAACAAGAATTACAAGAAATTAAAGAAACGTATGGCGATAAACGTCGTACTCGCATCGAAGGTCCAGTTGATGCGTTATCAGATTTAGATTTAGTCCCAGAAGAAGATATTGTCGTGACCTTGACTAAAAAAGGTTATATCAAACGAGTTTTACTGCACACCTATGAATTACAACATCGTGGTGGTAAAGGTAAAATGGGTATGGCTTCTCTTGATGATTCAGATGATATTGTTCAAGATATTTTCGTGACAACAACGCATGGCGATCTATTATTCTTTACAAACTTTGGCCGTGTGTATTGTATGAAAGCGTACGAAATCCCAGAAGGTTCTCGTATTGCAAAAGGTCGTGCGATTGTTAACTTATTGCCATTGATCGAAGGTGAATTTGTTGTAAAATTATTAAATTCATTTGAATTGCATGATAAATTTGTCGTGATGTTAACACGTAACGGTGTCATTAAACGTACGAGTGGTGCATCATTTGTTAAAATTCGTTGTACAGGTAT
>Ga0208373_1004145_pt1 | contig 13418 bp, 14 predicted proteins | sample RifOxyC2_FD_184036 | JGI IMG/M metagenome (GOLD analysis project Ga0208373, IMG submission 184036) | Soil microbial communities from Rifle, Colorado - Rifle Oxygen_injection C2 (SPAdes) | ecosystem: Environmental > Terrestrial > Deep subsurface > Rock core/Sediment | place: Rifle, Colorado...
GTTATTTACGCCTCAAGCGACCCGGATCGCGAGGGAGAGATAAAAATCAATGACCCTTGTTTTTTTGAGGGGCTTAAGGCTACCCACGAGCATAGCATTGATTATGACGCGAACCTGAAAACTCCTTCGCTCGTCGTGTCCACTCCGATCAAAGACGGACAAGGAAAAACGACCGGGGTGTTGGTCGGGCGGGTCAATATGTCCACGATCGGCGCCATCATGGCGGAGCGTTCCGGTTTAGGCGAGACCGGCGAAACCTATCTGGTCAACGCCGCGAACTATCTTTTAACGGAATCGCGTTTTAGACCGGATTTGCTCATGAAAGAGATCCATACCGACGGGATCAGTGAGTGTTTTGCCGGAAAAAGCGGTTGGAATTTATATCAGGATTATCGGGGTGTTCCGGTGGTGGGAGCCTTTAGATGGTTGCCGGACAGGCAATTGTGCCTGGTGACCGAAATTGATCAGCTTGAAGCCTTCGCGCCGATCGCGCGCTTGCGGTCGCAGTTACTTATGTTTACCGGCTTGGCGCTTTTAGTCGTCATACTTTTAGCTATTCTTATTTCCTGGACGATTACCGGACCGATCGGCAGTTTGGTCAAGGCGGCTGAATTTTGGGCCCAGGGAGATTATGCTCATCGGGTTGATATACCGGAAAGGGGCGAGTTGGGGGTTTTAGGTAAAACCATCAACCGGGCCGGCGAGGAGCTCCTTCAGGCCCGGAAAAAAGAAAAATTATACCAGGAAGAATTAAAGAAAGAAGTGGAGGTCAAGACCGCCGAGCTCTCCGCGGCCTTATCCGACATGAAAAGAGATCAGGAATATTTAAGAGGGCAAAGGCGGGCGACCCTCAATATATTAGAAGACGTGTCTGAGTCGCAACAGCAGTTAAAAACCCTTAACGAGACCCTGGAAAAAAGAAGCCAGGAGTTGGTCACGCTGAAACTTTTGGGCGACGAACTGTCGGGGGTATTGGACGTTGATAAGGCGGTCGGCTTCATAAACCGGTATTTAAGCAAAGTTCTTGATTTCAGCGTCGCCACTTATTTAATCGTTGACCCGATCAAAGAAGGGGAGTTCGTTTATAAGACATATCTTAAAGAAGAGGTTTGTGATGATTTTTTAGAGGTAGCCCGGAGGGATATCGCCGGATTTTTAACCAAGGAAAGCGACGAAGAGCTGAAGGCGGCCAAAAAGATCATTGATAACATCAGGCCGCAGGTCATAGGAAAAAAACTTAACAATAAGATTGACCTTAAAGCCGGATCGGCCGTGATATACCCGCTTAAGATCGGTTCAGATACCCTGGGCATTATCCATCTGTCTTCAAAAAATACCGGTTTGAGCGGCCGGAAGATCAGCGGCTCAATTGAGGCGATGCTGGCGACCTTTTCCCTCTCCCTGGCCAGGATCAGCGCCCTGATACGGTCGCAGCATTCCCGGACGATTTCTTTGGTGGAGAGTTTGAGCGACGGCGTGATAATGTTCAATTCCGAAAAAGAGATCACGCTGGTGAACGCGGCCGCCACGAAGTATACCGGCTTATCCCGGAAAGGCTTTTCCTTGCCGGAATTTTATAAATTAATAAGCAGCGTTGACATGGGTCTTCTGATAAAAGACGCTCTGGAAAAAGGCTTGCCCGCCTTTCAAAAAGAAGTGCAGTTGAGCGAAAGGTATGTTTTTGAAATTTTGGTCATACCGGTCAAGGATAATCAAGGCAAGATCTTCGGCGGGGCCGTTATCCTGCACGACATCACCCATTTAAAGGAAGTGGACCGGATGAAGACGGAATTCGTGTCGGTGGCTTCGCATCAGCTTCGGACGCCGCTCACCGCCATCAAGCTTTTTACGGAAATGCTCTTAAATGAGCAGGTGGGAAAGATAAAAAAAGAACAGCGGGAATATCTTGATAATATTTATGAGTCAACCGAGAGGATGGTCAGGCTGGTTAACGATCTTTTGAGCTTATCGCGTCTGGAATCGGGCAGTCTAAGAGTTGAACCGAAACCGGCCGATCTGCACGCTTTTTGCCTTAATATCATAAAAGAGGTTGAACCTTTGGCGCAGGTCAAGGGAATCAAGATAGTTTTCAGCCAGGGTACGAAAAATCTGCCGCCGATAACGATTGACGTGAACCTTATGCGCCAGGTAATACATAATCTTATTACCAACGCCGTCCGTTATTCGGTTAACGGCGGACAGGTATCGGTTGACGTGACGAAAGACGAGAAAGAATACCTGATAAGGATAAAGGACAGCGGCATCGGCATTCCGGAAAAGGCGCGCGGCCGGATCTTTGAGAAATTTTTCCGGGCCGACAACGCGGTTAAGACGGAAACGGAGGGCACGGGCCTGGGGCTTTATGTTTCCAAGATGATAGTAGAAAGTTCGGGCGGCCGTATCTGGTTTGAGTCGCACGAAGGCAAGGGCACGACCTTTTACGTGGCTCTGCCATCCCGGGGTATGACAAGCAAAGAGGGAAGCAAGTCTCTGCCTGGCGCCATCAGCGATGTAAGCTATTCATAGATACTTAATTTTATATTTTTTAATTCAGTAATATAGTATAATTTTATGACCGAGGACAAAAAATTTAAGATTTTATTGGCCGAAGACGATAAATTCATCTCGCGGGCTTATAAAGACGGGCTGGAGCGCGCCGGTTTTATCGTTATCCAGGCCACCGACGGCGAACAAGCTATGGAAAAAACCAAACAGGAAGTGCCCGATATTATACTTCTGGACCTGATCATGCCCGTAAAAAACGGTTTTGAAGTATTAAAAGGGGTTAAGGCGGACGAGGCTACGAAGAACATACCGATTATAATTCTTTCCAATCTGGGGCAGGACTCCGATATTGAAAAGGGCCGGGAATTGGGAGCGGCGGATTACATGATAAAATCAAATTTTTCCATGAACGAGGTGATTGAGAAGATCAAGGGGCATTTAAAAATAAGCGCTCAATAAAAAATATGATAAAGAAAAAATATCGGATACTTTTAGCCGAAGACGATAAATATATTTCCGCCGCTTTTTACCAGGGATTGACGATGGCCGGGTTTGAAGTTATCCCGGCTTACGACGGCGAAGAGGCGCTTACCAAGATAAGAACCAGCCAGCCCGACCTGATCATGCTTGATATCCTGATGCCGAAAAAAGACGGTTTTGAGGTGCTGGAAGAATTGAACCGGGAAGAAACCACCGGCATGATCGGCGGCAACGAACATAAAAGCGTCCCGATCATCGCTTTTACCAACATGGATCAGGACCAGGACATAAAAAGAGCCAGGGACCTGGGCGTGACCGAATATCTTGTCAAGGCGAATTATTCCATGAGCGAAGTGATAAAGAAAATAAAGGGCCATTTAGGCATTTCGGATAAGAGCGGGAAATAAGCCGTCCGATCCGTCCACAAACATTTATGGATATGGATACAAGCAAATTAGAAGAGCTATTGGTTGGTCCCGGCCATATCGCGGCGGAAGATTTTGCCGCGGCCGCGAGGGACGCCGGCGCGAATGGCGATTTGCTTGATTTTTTAATAGAACGCAATTTAATTAAAGACGAGCAACTGGGACAGCTTATCGCCAATGCTTACAATTACGCTTTTATTAATTTAAGGAACGAGAAGATAGACGATGAGATCCTGGAGTTAATACCGGAAACGGTGGCCCGGGCCAGGGGAGTTATCGCTTTCGCTTCGGATAAAGACAGGGTCCGGGTCGGCATGACCAACCCGGAAGACCTGGAGATCAGGCACGTTCTGGAAAAAAGATTCGGCCTGCCGCTAAAGGTTTATTATATCACTAAGCGCGATATGAAAGAAGCTCTGGTCAATTATAAGATCAGTTTAAAAGAAGAATTTGAAAAGATCATAAAAAAGAGCGGAACCGGAGCGGGTGACGAAAAAGATAAGGACCAGACGAACATTGTCATGGTTAATCTGCTCCTGGAGCACGGTTTTTACGGCAAAGCCTCGGATATCCATATTGAGCCCAGACAGAATAAATTAGTGGTGCGCTTCCGGGTAGACGGCATCCTGCACGACGTTCTGGAACTTCCCAAACCTTTAGGTGAAACTATTTTGTCGCGGATAAAAATAATGGCCAAGATGCGCATTGATGAGCATCGGGCGGCCCAGGACGGAAAATTCCGTTTCGCGACCAAGGAAAAAACTATTGATGTCCGGGTATCAATCGTGCCGGTGACCGAGGGGGAGAATATCGTCATGCGCCTTTTGGTCGCCGAAAATCGGGAGATCGCCCTGGAGGATTTAGGGATAGATCCGGGAGATCTTATTAAGATAGAGCGCGCGCTTAAAAATCCTCATGGCATGATCCTGGTCACCGGTCCGACCGGTTGCGGCAAAACCACGACTATTTACGCGATGTTAAAGATCCTTAACACCAAAGAGGTCAATATATCAACGATTGAGGATCCGGTGGAATACGACATTGAGGGCATCAGCCAGATCCAGGTAAACCCAAAGACCAATCTGACCTTTGCGGCCGGTCTTCGGGCTATCGTCCGTCAGGATCCGGATATTATCATGGTGGGCGAGATCCGGGATACCGAGACGGCCGATATCGCCGTTAATTCGGCTATGACCGGCCACTTAGTACTCTCCACTCTTCACGCCAATGACGCGGTTTCCGCCCTGCCCCGCCTGATTGACATGGGTATTGAGCCGTTCCTGGTAGCTTCCACCGTCCGGGTGATTGTCGCTCAAAGGCTTATCAGGAAGATCTGCCCCAAATGTTTGACATCTTATGAGCCGAGCGCGGAGGAAAAGCAGATGATAAAAAGCGAAAATCGCGTCATGGAGATATTGTCTGCCAAAGGCTATAGCGACCCGGAAAAGTTAAGGCTTTACCGGGGCGCCGGCTGCAAAGTTTGCGCGCAAACCGGCTATAGCGGACGGGTCGGGATATACGAGATTCTGGAAGTGAACGAAAAGATCGGCTCCCTGATACTGTCCAAAGAGTCAAGCGATGTCATAAAGAAAGCGGCGTTGGAAAACAGGATGACCACTATGCTCTCCGACGGTTTGGACAAAGCTCTGAATGGCATTACTACTATAATAGAAGTTTTAAGAGCGGCTAAAGAGTGATTTGTTCGGCTTTTAGCTTTTAGCTTTTAGGGTCTCGTTAAAGTTTTATAACCTAAAACCCAATATTTATGAATTTAAAGGAGAAGGCGATTTTTTTCCGGAATTTGGCGATTATGCTTAAATCCGGACTGACGATAACCGAGGCGTTTGATACTTTATCCGATCAGGCGTCCGGCCGTTTTAAAAAGGTGACGCGCTCACTCATGGAATCGGTGGCTGTCGGCAATTCTTTAGCCTCGTCTTACGCCCGCTTTCCGAAATTATTTTCACCCTTTCTTATAAGCATCATCAAGGCCGGGGAGTCGTCTGGTACCCTAGAGGGCAACCTGGAAAATATCGCCGAACGGCTGACCCGCGAACAGGAATTATCGGAAAAAATAAAAAGCGCCATGCTTTATCCGATCATCGTTCTGGTCTTAAGTTTTATCTTGGGCCTCGGTCTGGCTTTTTTTATCCTGCCCAAGATCACGCCCATATTCAAGGGGCTTAAGATAGACCTGCCGGCCAGCACACGCTTTTTGATCTGGTTTTCCGCCCTGATAGAAAAGCACGGTCTGGTACTTCTGGCCGCCCTGGCGGGGGCAGTGATATTTTTGACCTGGCTTTGCCGCCAAAAGTTTTCCAAGCCGGTACTGCATTTTTTATTCCTGCGTTTACCGATAATCAGCCGTCTGAGCCGCCACAAGAACGTCGCCCAGTTCAGCCATACTCTCGGGATGCTTCTTAAAAGCGGTCTTAATATTGACGAGGCATTGGCCATTACCGGCGAAACCCTGTCAAATTATTATTATAAAAAAAGCCTTATTAAAATACGCCAGGAGGTGGGCCAAGGGGGGACGATTTCCGCCAGCCTGGACGCTTTTCCCGCCTATTACCCGAAAATGGCGACCAGTCTGATCCGGGTAGGGGAGAAATCGGGACGCCTGGAAGAAGAGCTTTTTAACCTGTCCCGGATATACGGCGCCGAAGTGGAGAGCGCCAGCCGGAACCTGACGAGCGCGGTTGAGCCGCTCATGCTTATCATGATCGGCGTCGTCGTGGGCGGACTGGCTCTGTCTATCATCACTCCGATATATAAGATCACGGGGAACGTCTATCGTTAATTGACGTAAATTTCAGTGTAAAATCCGCGTAGTTATCCGCGTTATATCGGCGTTGAAAGTTTATCCGCTGATTATACGCCGATAGCCACGCGGATAGATCGCCGATAATAGCATTAATCATTATATGAAGGGTTTTACTTTGGTTGAATTATTAATAGTCATGGGTATTTTTATGGTTTTGGCGGCGGTCACCATGCCTGTTTACGGCGATTGGCAAAGGACGGTTCAGCTTGATACCGCCTTGCAGGAGATCGGGTCCGGTTTGCGCCGGGCGCAGGCCAAAAGCCTTTCGGGAGAGAATGATTCCGCGCACGGAGTTTATTTTTCCGCCACGGAGGGCGGCGGCAGTTATTTCGTTATTTATCAGGGGGATAATTACGCGGCGCGGACGGAGGAGTATGACGCGGTCAGCGTCTGGCCGGATTCTTTAGTGCTTAGTCTCGGTATCGGCGGCGAAGATATAAATTTTTCCCAAGGCCGGGGCCTGCCCTCGGCCAGCGGCAATATTGTCCTTGAGGACAGCGGCACGGGCGAGACCGGCACCACTACGATAAATAATTGGGGCATAATTGAATGAAACGGAAAAATATTAAAAATATGAACGGCCAGTCCATCCTGGAGATTACGATCGCCCTGGCTCTTTTTGCCGGTCTGGCCGTTTCCCTGGTTGTCCTGGCGCTCTCCGGATTTTCTTCGCTGGTCCGGAGCCGGGATATCGCCCGGGCCGGAGCCTTAGCCCAGGAAGGAATAGAGGCAGTCCGTTCTATTCGCGACCGGGACTGGAGCGAATTCGCGTATGATCGGAGCGGCGTGGAGATCTCAGGGTCAAGCTGGGTTTTTATGGGCGAAGACACGACGGAAACGATCGGGGCTTTTACCCGCACGATAGATTTTTACCCGGTTTATCGGAACGTCAGCGGGCAAATAGTCGCGGCCGAAGATCCGGGCGCCTCGGCAGACGCTTCCAGCACTAAAGTTACGGTGGGAGTTAGCTGGGAAATAAGGCCGGGAACGGATGAGACCGTGGAGCGGACGACCTATTTCAGGGCCCGGTAATCATAGTTTAATTTTTTAAAAATTTTTAAATTTAATTTCAATCATTATGAATCCAGAAAAAACAAAAACCATCCTGCTCGTGGAGGACGACAAGTTCATTTCCCGCGCCTATCACGACGGTTTGGCTAAAGCCGGCTTTAAGATCGTAATGGCCTTTGACGGCAACGAAGCTAAGGAGCAGTTGAAAAAAACGCGTCCGGATATAATCCTTTGCGACCTGATCATGCCCAATAAAGACGGTTTTGATTTTTTGGGCGAGGTTAAATCCGACCCTAAACTAAAAGATATTCCCGTCTTGGTTTTATCTAACCTGAGCCATGAAAAAATATTCGCGCAGGCGACCCAGCTGGGAGCCGACGGCTATCTGGTCAAATCCAATCAGAGCATAGAGGATATCGTAAACGAAATAAATAAATATTTAAAAGATTAACCAGCTTATGTCCGGTAAGAGTGAAAAGGTTTTGAGGAACAATAAAGGTTTTACCCTGATGGAAACCGCTATTTATGCCGCCTTAATCGGTATTACCCTGACCGGTTTTATCAGCTTCGCCCTGCTTATCGCCGGCTTAAAGAACAGGGTTTACGCTACGACCGCGGTGGACGCCGGCGCCAGGACGGCCCTTAACCTGATCGCGCGGCAGATTCGCGCGGCCGAAGAGGTAATCAGCCCGGCACCCGGGGAAAGCGGGGATATTTTAGAGTTAAGGCTGGCTGATAACAGTATTCTCGGCGTGGCGGCGGATAACGGAATCATCATTCTTGATCAAGATGGCGTGACCGCGAATATTACAGGCGCTCAAACTTTAGTGAGCGGTCTGAGCTTCGTTAATTTAGGGAGCGACGCGGCTGGGAGCATAAAAATAAATTTTAATTTAAGCTTTAGAAATAACGATAGTCTGGAATGGACCTATGGCGAAGATTATGAGACAGCGGTCAGTTTAAGAAAGTAATATGATCAACAGTAATATTAAAAAATCAGAATCCGGTTTTGCCGCTTTAGTGGCGGTAGTCATAATCGGCGCCGTGTCCCTGCTTATCGCCAAAAATATCTCAATTTTAAGCTGGGATGAACTGGAAACAGCTTATATTCTGGATAAAGGAGAAGAGGCTCTGGCCATCGCCGAGGGTTGCGCGGAAGAAACTATCAGGCGCTTTGAGCTTTCGTCCGATTATAGCGCCAGCGATCTTAGTCTGGAACTCGGCAACGGCGAATGCCTGATCAACACGAGCGCCGACGGCGATGATCGCGTTATAGACGTCACCGGACGCGTTATTAACTTTTACAGAAAGATAAGCGTGAACATAAGTATCTCCAGCAGCAGCGCGCCTGTTTTAAACAGTTGGGAGGAAGATGATTAATTTTGATTATGTCAAACACAAATAAAAAATCAATCGGCCTGGATATCTCCGATTATACGATAGAAGCGGCCGCCCTGGAAATAAGCGGCACTGAAACGCGGATTTCGTCCCTCGGAAGCGCGAAGCTCCCGCTCGGGGTAGTGGAACGAGGACGGATTAAAGATGAGGCCAAGTTAAAACTGGCCATAACAGAGGCTTTGACCGCCGCCAAAATTGACCCGGGTGCGGATAGTATTATTTTCGGCTTGCCCGAGGCCCTGGTTTACGTCCATGTTTTTTTCTTTGATCCCGCGAAGAGCCAGACGCTTGACGACGCAATCGTTCAGGAAATAGAAAACACCGTTCCTTTCCGGCTGAGCGATCTCATATACGCGCATCGGGCCCTGGGGAGTCTTCCGGGCAATAAGACCGGGACCGGTATTTTATTGGCCGCGGCCGTTAAGGCGGAGGTTTTAAGGTGGCGGAATTTTTTCCGGAATTCCGGTTTTTCCGCTCCGATTTTTGACATTGAATCTTTGGCGGTTTTTCGGGGGATCTTTGATAAATATCCGTCGGAACCGGTTTGCCTGGTTGATATCGGAGCCACGACCACTTTAGTTTCTATTTTTTCGCCCTTAGGCCTTACCTATTCCTATATTATAAATTCGGCCGGCCAGAACATAAGCTATCAGCTGGCGAACGAACTAGGCGTAAGTTTCGCGGAAGCGGAAGAGATCAAGGTAAAATACGGTCTCGGACCGAACGACAAATATCCCAAGGCCGCCGGGTTTATCGGGGGGATACTGGCAAAGATATTCCGGGAAATAAAAAACAATATTGATTATTTTAACAGTGAGTTTTCCTTTCCTCGCGTCAAAGAAGTGATCGTGATCGGCGGGAGCAGTAAATTGTCCGGTTTAGAGGCTTACATAAAGACCCTGGACTTGGGCGTAGATATCCGCATGGGCCAGCCGCTTTACGCCGCTGATCCTGCCTATACGGAGGCTATCGGTCTGGCGGCCAGAGGGCTTTCTTCTAGGTGGGATAAAAGCGACCCCGCGATCAGCATGGCCGAAGTTAAAAATAATACCGCTTCCCCGGCCAATGCCATTAGTTTCATAAAAGATCTTGTTTTGAAAATAAAGAGCCGGCTTGGCGTCAAAGAATATAAAAAGATCGCTATCGTCGGGGCCGTTTCAGTCTTTGCTTTTGCCTGTTTCTATATTTTTTTCAGCTATTTGTCCGTTAATAAGAGCCGGCCGCCAGTGACGCCGTTGCCAGTAACAAGTAAGCCGCCCCAGACAGAGGCGAATCCGGAACCGGTCGTGTCCGCGCCCCTTCCGGCGCCCGCGAAGATCAGAATAAAAAAAATAAGCTCGCCCCTGAATGTCCGCCAGGGAGCCGGGACGAATTTCAGGGTAGCGGGCAAGGCCGGTCCGGGAGAGGAGTTTATTTCCCTGGAGGAGGCGGACGGGTGGATAAAAATAAGACTGACAGACGGAGTTGAGGGCTGGGTGTTCGCGGAATATACGGAGAGGGTTGAGTAAACGCTCAATAATCAATATTCATTTAATATTTAAATATTCTAATATTCATTCATTAAATTATTGAATGAATATTGGCCATTGAATATTTAGTAAATATTTGAATTGTGTTATAATATAAACATAATATAATTTATAAATTTTTTATGAAAAAAAATAAAGGTTTTACCCTAATAGAGCTTTTGATCGTCATCGCCATTATCGCGGCTTTATCGGCCTTGGCGTTCGTAGCTTTAAATCCGGTGGCGCGCTTCCAGGATTCACGGAACGCGCAGAGATGGGCCGACGTCAACATGATCATGTCGGCTATTAAGCTTCATCAGGTGGATAACGGCGGAACTTATCTGGATTCAATCGTGGCCTTAACCGACGATCTTTATTACCAGATCGGCGCCGGCGATGCCTGCAACGACACTTGCTCCAACCCTACCGTCGTACTGCAAACCGCCTGCGTTGACCTGGAGGGCCTCATAGACGCGGCCTATATGCCGGAATGGCCGGTTGATCCGAACGATACCGGCGCCTCCTCCGATGAGACCCGTTATTATCTGGTCAAAGATTCTTACGGCCGCTTAATCGTCGGCGCCTGCTCCGAAGAACTCGGTTCAGCCGCTACCGTTCAGACGATAGAGATTACGAGATAAAAAAAGCCAAAAATATTATCGTGAATAACAATCCCGATTTTCGGGATTGTTTTTTTTGGGCGGGGCGTTTGACTTTTTTGTTGTTATTTGCTAATTTTAAGTAAATATATAAAATCGGTCTTTTAAACTTATAATAAAAAAGGGAGGCGGTTGTTATGGAAAAGTTGGAAGAAATATTGGGCATGCACCCGAATACGCTGGGGCATATCATGAAAAACGCCGTGATCCGGGCCATGAACGCGATCCGGCGGGAGCGCGCCAACTTCACGAGCGAAGCCAAGGCGAGCGTCACCGGCAAGGCGAACGATATCGTCACGAGCGCCGATAAAAGAGCCCAGAAAATCTATCTGGAGATATTCCGGGAACGCCTGCCTGATCTTGGCATCATCGCCGAAGAGGAAAATCTTATTATTCCCCACCGGACGAAAGTTAAGGCCTACCTGACGATTGACCCCCTGGACGGCACGGCCGCCTTCGCGCGCGGCCAGACCTTCGGCACGACTACTATGATCTCGTTGGTAATCGGAAAAGAGGTGGTAGCCGCTTTTGTCGCCGATATTGATACCGGGGAAGTATTTATGCTTTGGCCCGGCGCCGATAAGGTCCAGCTTTACCGCCACGATTCGCCCTACGGGGAAACGCTTGATTTAAAAATAGATGCCGGCCGCGCCTTAAATAAGCAATACGTCCTCTTGCGGAAAGCGCCGTCCGAATATTCCGCTAAAGCGCAGGAAATAATTAGTCTTAATGGACCAGAAGCTCTTTTTAAGGGTTTAAGCGTGATAGCGGGCGGCATCGGCTTTTCATTTAACCAGATTCTTAAAGGCGTATTCGGCGCCCTGCTCCTGGAAAAAAGTTATGAAACTCCCTGGGATTCTTCCCCGGTTATCGGCCTCGCCAAAAAACTTGGCTTTAAGTTCTTTTTTATTGATCCGGAAAACGGCAAAAATATCCGGGAGATTTGCCCGAAGCCGATAGAAAAGATCTATAAGCGCGATTTTGAGATCCTGGTTATCCATGAATCGCGGAAAAAAGAATTTATGGATTGGGTCAGGAAGAATTCGTAAAAATAAAAAAATATGAACGGAGAAAAATTTTTCTCCGTTTTTTGTTAGCGACCCCACCCCGCCCCTCCCCTCCGAGAGGGGAGGGAACTATCTGACACGGTTTTTTGTTTGGCCCCGCCGGTGAGACGCCCACGAGTAGAGACGCGATTCGTAGAGACGCCCCAACGGGGCGTCTCTACACTGGGGCGTCTCAGGCGCGGGGGCGGGGGCGGAGAAAAAATTTTTTCCGTTAACCATAAAAACAAAAAAGAGCCTTATCTCAAAGCTCTTTTTTTATGCGTAAATTTTTTGCTTTTATGCTGATAATTGCGGAAACGGCTCCATGGACAGTATTTCTTTGACTTCCTCTGCGGAAATAACGCGGCGTTTCTGGAGGATATCAACTAATTTTTTCACCTTGACGTCTTCTTTGCGCATGATAACCACTAAATCCCCGCGCAGGTCGGCGTTTTTTTCGTCCAGATAATCCCGGTCTATCATTTTAGTTAATTGCCTGTCTATTTTTTCCAGATGCTTGTCGTTTTCTTCGGAATAGGTATTGATTGCCGACAGTATTTCTTCGTTGCCAGCTTTAATTCCGTCTATTCGTTTGTCTAAGCCGGTAAAGCGTTTGTCTACGTCATCAAAGCGTTTGTCTACGTCATCAAAGCGTTTGTCTACGTCATCAAAGCGTTTGTCTACGCTATTAAAGCGTTTATCTACGCTATTAAAGCGTTTATCGGTTTTGTCCGATAGATCGGTGAATTGTTTTTCCAGGCCGGTAAAGCGTTTATCTAAGCCATTGACGGCGTTTAAGACGTCTTTTATGCTTGGTTCTGGTTTTGAGTTTTTCGCCATAAATTTCACGTTAAGTTTTGATAGGTTTCTTATTATCAATAATAGCATATCGCGGCCGTAAGCGTCAATTTAAAATTTTTTACGCTAAAATTAAAATAAAGCATAAAATACCCCTTGACAATCACCCCCCCCATGCTTAAATGGTTTTACCGCCAAAATTCTTACGGTTTTAAAAATACGGATTATTCGCGCGAGGGCGGAAGGCGTAGAGATGGTCGCTAATAGAGACGCCTCAGCGGGGCGTCTCTACGCGGGGTATTTCTACGGACCCGTTACTTTCGGTAACGCGGTTTTTATTTTTGCGACGAAAGGAGGTGAAAAAAGGTCTTTGAAAATTAAGAATAGGCGCCGTAAATTTTACCGTGTCATTCTGAGTCTGCCGAATAGGCGGACGAAGAATCCCGCGTTAAAACGTACTAATCCCGGGATTCTTCGCTTCGCTCAGAATGACACGCTGTTAAACGAAACGGACGCCTCCGCTAGAGATGCCCACGGGCAGAGACGATGCCCACAGGTAGAGACGCCCCAACGGGGCGTCTCAGGCGCGTGTCTCTACGTTGGGGTGTCTCTACGATGCGCGCCTCTACGGACGCGACGGATCTGCGGACTTTTTACGTTTTGGCCGCCCCGGGGTAAACCCCTGGGCTACCATTGTTTTTTAAGCCCGCTAAAGCGGGCTATCGGTTAAACGTTTAAAGCTCTTAGCGCCATTTATGGCGCTT
>Ga0208373_1004146_pt1 | contig 13412 bp, 12 predicted proteins | sample RifOxyC2_FD_184036 | JGI IMG/M metagenome (GOLD analysis project Ga0208373, IMG submission 184036) | Soil microbial communities from Rifle, Colorado - Rifle Oxygen_injection C2 (SPAdes) | ecosystem: Environmental > Terrestrial > Deep subsurface > Rock core/Sediment | place: Rifle, Colorado...
AAATCGCCGATTATTTCCTGACCAACCGCCTGGACCTGCCCTTGGCCATCGTGCCCCAGGGCTCGGCCAACATTTTAGCCTCCAGTTTAAACCTGCCTCTGGGCACCAAGCCGGCCATTAAAACCGCCTGTCTGGGCCGGGAAAAAAGGATTGACGTGGGCCTGGTTAACGGCCGCCATTATTTTCTCATCTGCCTGTCGGTTGGACATTTATCCAAGGTGATTAATAAAACCGAGCGGGGTTTAAAAATCAAGCTGGGCTTTGGCGCTTATCTTAAAACTCTGATTAAGTTGAAAAAAATCAATCAGACTGAATTCAAATTCAATCTGGACGGTCGGCCATACCGGCTGATGGGCAATACCCTGATTATCGCCAACGCCCTAAGCATTTTAAAATTAAAGCCGGCCAGTCCGGTTGATTACGTTGACGGCCGGTTTGATTTGTTCATCGCCAAAAATAAAACTTTTTTCGGCTTTTTTATCGTCGCCTTCGGCTTCTTCTTCAATAAAAGATGGCTGCCGGCGATTTTTAAAGCCAGCGGCAAAAAAATCAGCGTGGCGCTGCCGGCCAGTAAAATAAAAGCCGTCCAACTGGACGGCGAATATTTAAAGCTTGATAAAATTCAAGTGGAAATGATTCCCAAAAGATTGAAGATAGTATCGTGAGCGATAAATGTTAAAGATATTCGCGGTTCGCGTTTGTTCGCGTTAGTTTGCGTCATTCGCGTTTATCCGCAGACGGTTCGCAGATGGCGCGCAAATGGCACGCAAATAACCTCGGCCAGTGGCCGATCAGCCTATGGCTGAAAATAATCTATCAATCAAATATTCAAATAGTCTATTAGCCGAACATCAGCCATTCCGGCTTAAAAATCAAGAGCAAACCAATAATCAGCATGGCCAAGCCGCCGATTAAATTGGAGAACCGGCTATACCTGCCGCTCAAACCGGTAGCCCGCAAGGTAACCATGGCCGCGATAAAAATAATTAAATCATCCAGCATAAAAATCAGGACGTACAGCAAAATGTAAAGATAATAACTCAAAACCGGCAAATCGCTTAAAGCCAAAATTTGCGTGTAAACCGCCGGCAAACCGGCCGAACAAATCGCCTCAACCAGATTAACGGCAAAGGCCAGTAAAATTATTCCTACCAGAGCGATGAAAAAGCTCTTGTTTTGAGTTATCCTTTTTAATTTTTCAAAAATCCGCCGGCGTTTTTCTGAACCGGTAACTTTGCAATAACCGGCCCGGTTGGTCCACCACTCGCGCAGATGATAGCCGCCGCTGCCTAAAGCCACCAGGCCGATAATGACTCTGATCCAGATAAGAAAGCCCAAAAACAGCAACAGATTGAGCCAGGCGGCCATAAAAATAAAATAAACGGCGGCCGAGGCCATAATAAAAGCCGCGCCTAAAATCCACATCCGCCTGCGGTTTTGCATGCCCAATAACAGGCTGATTAAAAATACCAGCACCCACATGGCGCAGGGATTAAAACCGTCCAAAGCGCCGATAACCACGGTTAAAACCGGCAGGGACAGATTCTTGGTTTCCACCTCTCCGAAAATCGGCAAATCAATCTTGTTTAATATCTCGCTTCGCCCGTCAGCCGCTTCGGCCGTTTCAGTATTCGCCTCCTCTTCTTTAGGGACCGGATTTCTTAAACCCTGAATCACTCCGCCCACCACGTCGGGACAGCCTTCAATCCGGCATTGGTCAAGATAACGCTCTATTTGCCGGCCGGTTGTTTCCTCGCTTAAAAAACCGGTAATGCTTTTATCACCCACTACCGTCAAAGGCACGCCGGAAACGTCGGCCGACAAAGCTTTGCCGACTTCCGCCAGCAAGGCCAGATTGCCCTGGTTGTGCCAGACTTCAAAAGAATTAACTTTTACGTCAGACCTGGTCTTAGTCAGATTATCCAAAAAAACTTCTTCCTTGGCGCAATGCGGACAGCCATCGCCGTAAAAAAAATAGACGGTCTCGGCCCGCGCCGCCCGCAACGGCAGAACCAAAACAAACAAGGCCGCTATCAGACTAAATAAAAAAATGATTTTTTTCATATTGCTCATTATAATACTTTCGTCTATGGCTGGCAATATAGTCAATAAATCTTGCTTTAAATTAAAAAGTAGCGACACAAAATTTTGCGTCGCTACCCTTCTATTAACCTGTAAAGATTATAGAATCGCGTCTTTGGCGGCTTTGGACACTCGGAACTTGACTACGGTCTTAGCCGGAATCTGGATGCTGGCGCCGGTGGCCGGGTTCCTGCCCATTCTGGCCGCTCGGTGCTTTTTAACCAGCTTGCCGAAACCGGGCAAGGTGAACTCGCCGCTTGACTTAACCTGCTTGTAAGCCAGGTTGGCCACGGCATCCAAGAAGCTGGCAATGTCCTTTTTGGACATACTGGTGCTTTCGGCCAAAGCGTTCAGGAGTTGCGATTTGGTCATTTTAGCCATAATTAATTTGGTTAATTTTGATTATTTAATTAATTTAATAGGCTGTGGATAAGCAATCTGAAGGAATTATAGCAAAAAATAAGGGGAAAATGAAATATCGGCTAAGTGGATAACCTTTTAGCCTTTAATTAGGCCTAAATCCGGTCGGGAAATAAAGTAGCGGCGCATAATTATGCGCCGCTACGTTGTTATTTGTTTAAAGAAACATTATTCGGCCTGTTCACCCTGTTTATCCTGATAATCGCAGTAACCGTCGCCGTTGACATCCTGAAACTTCATGCCTTCTTTAAAACCCGGGCCAAAACCCCTATCCATGCCCATAGCGTGATGGCCCATGGGCAAACCCAGCTCTTCGGCAATCTGACTCGCTTCTTCAAATTTACCTTCTTTCATTAAATTGTACATCCGGATCATTTGGTCAAACTTGGCCTGGCTGTCTATGACCTCGGCCATTTTGGAATCCTGATTTAATTCCTGCCAAGCCTGGTAATCGTTATTGGCCATGGCCGTTTTCATCGCCTCCAGATTGGCCTGGAATTCGGCCCTTTGTTCCGGATTAAAATTCATTTTCTTGTTAAACTCGCCTTGGCCGTTGGCATAGACGGATAAGGCTCCGGCCGATACGGCCACGATGGCCAAAGCCACGAGCACGCCGGAGAAGAAAGATTTGTTTTGCATATTTGTTTAAGGTTTAATGATAATGATTAAGAGCCGCTCTACTTTATCATACGCAACCGAGGGAAATTTTCTTTCACGGGCAATTCAAACGTCTCCGGCGGCAAATCCGGCCTTACTTCAAAAGCTTTAAAATTGCTTTCATCAATGATTTCTCCGATGGCCCTAAGCCTGACCCCCTGTTTTAGGGTAAACGGCCGGCGGTAAATAATGCCCTCGTTGTTAAAAACCGTCCAGAACTTGCCGCCAAAATCTTCCAGCTCAAAATTATCCGGCGTCTCAACCGAAATCACTTCGCCCATCAGCAATCCCAGCTCCGGTTGCGACCAAGCCTGAAGGCGATGTTCAAAATTAGGACGGGAAAAAACCTGCCGGTAAAAAGGCATGGCCCGCTGAAACCGATATTCCACGGCCTCGCCCACCCGCAGCAGATGGAAAATAAAACCGAAGAAAAAACTCAAAAAGACGGCCGCCAGCAAAATGACGTAAAAACGATGACGATAGCCGCTTTTGGTGTGTTTGAAATTATAGTAAGCCAAAAAAACGAAGACTAATAAAATAATTATCCAAAAATAAGGCAGGGTTTTAAGAAAAAACGGCAAATGTAACCGGTTATACAAATCCCAATCATTGCTTCTAACCATAAAAATTATGATAGAGCTGGCCAAACTGCCGACAATGATGGTAAGCCCGAAAAACAGCCAGATTAAATAATCCTTAAGCAGAAACCGCCATCTGGGCTTGGGCAGAATGCCTTTTGATTTGATTTGTTCCAAAACTTTTTTGGCGATGTTTTCTTCCGTCATATTATTTTAATTTTTTGATTAGTTGCTCTTTTAGATTACTTTTAGCCCGGCCAAGGAGCGTGCCGACCGTGCCTAAAGGCTTTTTTAAAATAAAGGAAATTTCCCGATAATCCTTATTTTCAAAATATTTCAAAATCAAAACCTCCTTATATTTAATGTCCAAGCTATTAATAGCCTGATAAATCACGGCTCTTTCTTCGGCTCGTTCCATTTCCCTGTTAATGTTAAAATCGTCAGCCAGTTTATTAATCTGTTCGGGCTCAAACAGAAATTCTTCCATCTTGGACTTGGTTTTCAGCCGGCGGTAATTGCTGATAACCAGGTTGTGAGTAATGCGATAAATCCAGGAAGAGAATTTCATACCCGCGTCAAAGGCGGCCAGATTTTGATAGATTTTAATGAAAACTTCCTGCAGCAAATCTTCGGCGTCTTCCGGGTTAAGGCCGGAAATTTTCCGGATGTAGCCCAAAAGTTTGCCCTGATAACGTTTAACCAAGAAATAAAAATTGTCCTGGTCAATCAAAGTAAGCTTAACCAGCTCTTCGTCGGTTTTGTCCGTTGCCGATTCATTTAACATACCGCCATCTTATACAATACGTAAAATATTTACAATCATTTTATGGAGAAATTATTCTGCCGGCTCATTCTGGTCTGAACTGTTATTTTCTTTGTTTTTTAAAATAACCGTTGTTGCAGAAATAAAAACTATCTTTGAACCACCCTCCTTAAGCTGTAAAACAATACCGGAATCATTTTTACTTAAAATCTCGCCAGTTAAACGCGTTGTATTCTGAACTGTATTATTTGCCCTCATAGAACCTACCCCCTCTTGCTGAGGAAATGCTCCGCCTTGAGCCATCATCTCTTCTCTTAGCTTTTGTCTTTCTTCATCAGACATGTTTTGAAATTGTTCCCTTGAGCTGGAGGCTCTGCCTGCGCCAAAAACGCCAAAATCCATTTCCGCGCCGCCGATAATAACCCGGCTGGCCGAAACGCTACCGTCGCTGTTCTCGCTACCCAGCACCAAAACGGTTTGGCCAACGCTCAAATCAGCCAAATTGGCTTCCAAAAAGTTTTCATTGGGATCCGGAAACTGATTATCCCCGGCCGGTTGGTTTTCTTCGGTCTGTTCGGATTCTTGAACGTTATCGCCTTTGGCACCGCCAAAAGTACAGCCAGCCGCGACTAATAAAACTATGATTAAAGACAAACCGGTAATAAATTTTTTTTGGCTTAACATAATTTTAAAATTTTAAATTTGTCGTTAATTGGAAATTAAAAATTGGAAATTGGAAATTTCACTCGTATCTCAAGGCCTCAATGGGATTAAGCTTAGACGCCCGTAGAGCCGGATAATAGCCGAAGACAATGCCGATGCCCGCGGCCACGGAAGCGGCTAATAAAATGGAAGTGCCGGTGACTAACGTGGTCGTGCCGCTGAACTTGGTTATTAAAGCGGCCGCCGCCCAGCCCAAAACAATGCCGATAACGCCGCCGATAAAGGTCAGGGCGACCGCTTCGGCCAGAAACTGATTATTAATGTCTCTGTTTTTCGCGCCGAGCGATTTGCGCAAACCGATTTCTTTGGTTCTTTCGGTGACCGTCGTCAGCATCATGTTCATAATGCCGATGCCGCCGACCAATAGTGAAATGCCGGCAATGGCCGCCAGCAGCAAAGTCATGGTGCCGGTCGCCTCCGTCACCGCGCTGATAATATCGGTCTGATTAATCACGCTGAAATCGGCGCTGGCCGCGTCGCTAATCCGATGCCTGGCTAGTAGTAAGTTGATAATTTCCTGCTGGACCATGGGCATCTGTTTTTCTTCCGTAACCTGGACGTTAATGCTGGACAAAGCGTCGTTACCGGTAAAATAACGCTGGGCGACGTTCAAAGGAATGTAAATGACGTCATCGGCGTTGTTAAAACCGCTGCCACCCTTGCTTTGGGTCAAGCCGATAATCGTGAATTCCAAGCTACCGATTCTGATTTTCTGTCCGAGAGGATCAACCTCTTCGCCAAACAAATCGTCTCTGGTAGAAGGCCCCACCACCGCCACTTTGGACAACCGCTCCGCCTGACTGGCGTTAATAAAGCTGCCCGAAGCCAAATTAAGATTATTGACGGCCGCGTAATCTTCCAGCACCCCGTAGATATTGGTATTGGTATTGGTGCCCTGGTTGGTTTTAACCTGCTGACGGGAAGAAACCGTCGGCGCGATGGCCGCGATGCCTTTTATCTGCTCTTGAATGGCTTGGGCATCGCTTAAAACCAAAGTGGTGGCCGAACCAAAGCCGGACCTGGCGGCCGAGCCAAGATTGCGGGACGAGCCGGGCATCACCATTAATAAATTGGCGCCCAAAGACTGGAAATTATTTTTAATGTCCAAAGAAGCTCCCTGTCCGATGGCCACCATACTGATCACCGAAGCAATGCCGATGACGATGCCCAAAATAGTCAGGGCCGAACGGGATTTGTTAGCCGAGAGGGCGAATTGGGTTTCCTGTAATAAATCCGAAAAAAACATAATTTACTTGTTTTTTAAATAGTTAAAACCGCCGCTATCGGCAACCAGCTCGCCGTCCTTGATTTCAATAATCCTGTCGGCGTGCTCGGCCACGTATCTTTCGTGAGTGATTAAAATAATCGTCCGGTTTTGCCGTTGATTGATTTCTTTAAAGGTGGCTAAAACTACATCGCCGGTCTTGGTGTCCAAATTGCCGGTCGGCTCATCCGCCAAAATCAAATCTGGATTGTTAACCAAGGCCCTGGCAATGGCCACTCGCTGCATCTGGCCGCCGGAAAGTTGATTGGACAGATGCTGCCAGCGGTCTTTATCCAGACCGGCAGCCGTTAAAGCCTGTTCAACTTTTTGCAACCTCCGCTCTCTGGGGGTTTTAGGGTCGTAAATCAAAGGCAGCATGACGTTTCTTAAAACCGTGGCTCGGGACAGCAGATTAAAAGACTGAAAAACAAAACCGATTTTCTGCGACCGAATCTTGGCCAGAGCATCGTCGTCCAACTTTAAAATCTCTTCTCCGTCCAGCAGATAATGGCCGGCGGTCGGCCGGTCCAAAGCTCCCAGGATGTGCATTAAAGTGGATTTGCCGGAACCGGACGGTCCGATAATGGCCACGAATTCCCCTTTGTTAATCTTAAAAGAAATTCCTTTTAAAACCGGCAACTCGCTGCCGCCGGTTTTATAGACTTTGGTAATGTTCCGGCATTCAATCATAAAATTAGCGCATTATTCTCATCACGCCGCCAAAAGAATCCGGGCCTCCCGACGCATTATTGGTCGAGGCGGCGCTGTTGCTGTTGGTAATGGTCTGGGTAATGACTGCGTCGCCTTCGGACAAGCCGTCCACTATTTCAATCATGGTGTCATTACTGATGCCGGTAGTAACCGTTCTTTTTTGAGGCACGCCGTCAACCATCGTCTCCACGTAACTGGCGGTGTTTTGGATTTTAACGGCGCTACTGGGCACCAGCAGAACATCGGATTTGGACTCCGTAATAATGGACACGCTCACGCTCATGCCGGATTTAACCCGCTCGTCCTGCAGGTCAAAAGCGATTTTAACGTTATAGCTTACCACGCCCGAGCTTACCGTGCCCAAAGTGTCCAGGTCAACCACTTCGCCGGTTAAGGATAAATCCGGCACCGCGTCAAACTGCAAAGTGGCTTTCTGGCCGACGGCAACGGCGGCGGCGTCTATTTCATTAAGCGTTATTTCCGCCATCATCTGGTCGGAAATGACCGAACCGACCGAACTGCCGGAAGAAACGTTATCGCCCTTAAATAAATCCAATTCGGCAATAATGCCGTCAATCGGCGCCCGGATCGAATAATCGGCCAACTTTTCCCTGGCGTCCAAAAGCGCGTTTTCCTTCTGCTTAACCGAAAGCTGCTGGCTTTGAACGTCCCAGGAGTCGGCGCCGGCCAAGAGCTGATTGTGGGATTCCTGTTTTTCTTCAATCTCCCGCGCCAGACTGACGATTTTATCCTCGGCCGAATTGATGCTGTCGGTAATGTTCAATAAAGAGCTTATGTGGCCGTTCACCTGGCCGGTGTAAGAATTCAAATCCGCTACATACTCGTCAACCTGATTAAAAACGCTCAAATTCTTTTGACTGCGGTAATCAATCCAAAAATCAAACATATGATTGAAACTCTTAACGGCGTCGGCCAGCAACCTGACCGTCTGCAAGGTCTGCTTAATCAAATCATTGATGGCCTCTTTGTCCGAATAACGGCTGGCCGCCTGGTAATCAATAAAATTTTGATTATAAGCATCCCTAGCCGCCTGATAATTAACTTCCGCTTTGTTGATGTATTGCTCCAACTCTCCGCGCTCGTCGGAAGTCGGCTGATAAACAATGCTGTTTAATAAAGCCGCTTTGTTCCAGGTGCGCTGGACCGAAACTTCGCTGTTGGCGATTTCATAACTGTATAAGATGGTATCCAAGCCGGAGATAATGGACGGCAAATCCAAAAAAGTGTCGCCGACCTCGTTAAAACCGTCCTCATAGGCTTTCTCTAAATCGGTCTCGGCCTGAAGTTGATCTTCCTTGGCTTGAGTCAAAGCGTTTTCGGATTGCATCACCGACAGCTTATCCGCCGGCTGCAGGGTTTTTTCCAGGGAAAGTTTGGCCGAAGTCAGGCTGATTTCCGCGTCCCGCACCGACTTTAAAGCGTCACCGGCGTTTAACTGGGCAATCAGGGCGCCTTTTTTAACTGCCTGGCCTTTTTGAACATTAACGGAAATCACCTGGCCGGCAGCCTCGGGCTTAAGCTCAACCTGGCTGGAAGCGGCCACCTGGCCCACTCCGGAAACCGAAGAAATCAGCAGGCCTTTGGTTACTTTGGCCGTGCTATATTGAACCGTCTGCTCCTCTTGATTAAAATGTTTATAAAAAAAATAGCCGCCGACAATCAAAACCGCTAAAATCACCAAAAAAATGGCTTTATGGTCCGTTATTAAAGAGATTAATTTTTTCATACAAAAAACGTTAAGGCTGAATCAATCCTCCCATGATTTAATACGCAAAATTAGCGCCATTCTTTCAAAACAAAACGACCCTGCTTATCAACAGAGTCGCCGTTAAATAATATAAAAATTACTGACTGATCAGCTTGCGCAAATCATAAACCCTGCCCGCGGCCTGCCATTTAACCAAAGTCTTTAAAGCTCCGGTAGTAAGCTGAAGCTTCATAATCTGGCCGGTGGCCGGATTAATCAGCCGTTTGGTCTGCAAATTCGGATGAACCTGCCTCTTGATTTTAACCTGGCTGTGGCTTTTCTTTTGGCCGGACCTGGCGCCTTTACCGGTTATTTGACATATTCTTGCCATAGTGATGATAGTTATTAAAGCGAAGTATAGACTGAATTGATTGGTTTGTCAATGCTTACCTCTTCCTCCCCCGCCTGAGTTTAGCCTTGGCCAACAAGTCCTGGCACTGCTCCAGAGTAAGCTCTTCCGGCTTAACCTCTTTGGGGATTTTGGCGTTTTTAACGCCGTCAGTAACGTAAGGACCGAAACGGCCGTCTAAAACCTTAACCTCGGTGCCGGCAAATTCCTTGATGTTCTTTTTATCTTTTTTCTCTTTGGCTTCTTTAATCAGTTCCCTGGCTCTGTTCAAATCCAGATGATAAGCGTCCTCGCCTCTGATGGAATAAAATTTCTTGTCCACCCGCAGATACGGGCCGAACCGGCCGATACCCACGTTGATTTCCTGGCCGTCTTCATCCGCGCCTAAAACCTTGGGCAAAGACAACAGCTCCAGGGCTTCCTTTAAAGTCAGGGACTCGGACGACTGGCCGGGTTTGAGCGAAGCGAACTTGGGCTTGTCCCCGTTGCCGCCTTCGCCTTTCTGAACGTAAGGGCCGAACCGGCCCAGCTTGACGTAAATCGGCTCCCCGTTATCCGGGTCTTGTCCCAGTTCGCGCTGGCCGACGGTTTCTTCTTTGGTAACTTCCTGGCTCTTTTGTTCCACGTTCTCGTGAAACGGCCCGTAAAAATCCTTAAGCATCTTCTGCCAGACCAACTGGCCGTTGGCGATTTCGTCAAAATCATCTTCTATTTTGGCGGTAAAATTGTAATCAACCACTTTGGGAAAATGCTCCACCAACAAATCGCTGACCACCCGGCCGATTTCCGTGGGCTTGAGTTTTTTGTCTTCCCGTTCCACGTAATTCCTGTCCTGAATGGTGGCGATGGTCGGGGCGTAAGTGGAGGGCCGGCCAATGCCGTATTCTTCCAGAATTTTAATCAGGGAAGCTTCGGTATATCTGGGCAACGGTTCGGTAAAATGCTGTTGGGGCTCTATCTTTTCCGTTTTGACCGAATCGTTTTCTTTGATGGCCGGCAAAATGGCCGTATCCGCGGCTTTGGGCAAAACTTTCAAAAAGCCGTCAAAGGTAATGACCGAGCCGCTGGCGCGGAACAACTGGCCTTTATCATTATCCAAATCAATGGAAGTATTTAAAATTTCGGCCGGCGGCATTTGCGAAGCCAGGGCCCGGCGCCAGATTAAATCGTAAAGTCTGAACTGGCGGTTGTCCAAATGCGCTTTAACCGATTCGGGCGAAAGCATCGGGCTGGTCGGACGGATGGCCTCGTGGGCCTCCTGGGCCAGCTTGGATTTGGCCGTATATTTTTTAGGCCCGGTAGCATACCGGGAACCGAATTTATCTTTAATAAAATCTTGGGTCTGGGATAAAAATTCATCGGCTAAATTCAAAGAATCGGTTCTCATGTAGGTAATCAAGCCGGTTGAGCCCCCCTTGCCCAATTTAACGCCTTCGTAAAGCTGCTGGGCAATCACCATGGTCTGCTTGGCTGAAAAACCCAGCATCCGGTTGGCCCGCTGCTGCATGGTGGAAGTGGTAAACGGCGCCGGCGGATTCTTCTTGGTTTCTTTCTGCTCCACCCTGGCCGCCTTAAACTGACTGTTATTGATTTTTTCCAAAATTTCTTGAGCCTGCTTTTCATTATTAATGTCAAACTTTTCCAATTTTTTGCCGTCCAGACTGTAAAGAGTGGCCGTAAAGCTCTGGCCGTCTTTGGAAAACTCGGCTTCAATGGTCCAGTATTCTTCTTTTTGAAAAGCTTCAATTTCCCGCTCCCGCTCCACGATCAATCTTAAAGCCACCGACTGAACCCGTCCGGCCGATAAGCCCTTGGCCACTTTTTTCCATAAAAACGGCGATAGTTCATAGCCGACCAGCCGGTCCAAAATCCGGCGGGCCTGCTGGGCGTTGACCAAATCCCGGTTTATCTGGCGAGGATGTTCCAAAGCGCCGGTAATGGCGGTTTTGGTGATTTCATGAAAAGCGATCCTTTTGGTCTTGGCCGGATGTTCAAAAATCTCGTCCAGATGCCAGGCAATGGCCTCGCCTTCCCTGTCCTCGTCAGTCGCGTAGTATATTAAGGAAGCGGTCTGGGCCAGTTTTTTAAGTTCATTGGCGGTTTTGCGCGATTTGGTCGGAATAACATAATGCGGCTCAAAATCATGCTCAATGTCCACGCCCATTTTGCTTTTGGGCAAATCCCGCAGATGGCCGTAAGACGAAACAACCTTAAAACCCTTGCCTAAAAACTGGGCAATGGTTTTGGCCTTGGTCGGCGATTCCACGATGATTAATTTATCGGACATATATAATCTTTGCAAATTAAACAATAATATACAAAATAACAGACTTTATGTCAAATAGCAAGAAATTTAATCACAAAGGTTGACAAATTCCCAAAATCTACTATGATAATAAGTTGCCTGATGCTGGCAGATATCGCTTTCTAAAAAATCGTTTGGAAATCAATATTTGCGAACATTGTCAACGATAAGGAAAAAGACATGAAAGTCATGGCACTGCTGTTAGCTCTGTTTTTGGCCGCCGGAATTTCTTGGGCCGGCCAAATGGACGAGGATATTGACAAAAAGATAATGGGGGCCAAAACCAGTCTTAACCGGCTTAAGCTGTCATTAGACAGCACCGAAACCTATCTCCAGAAGCTGGACAAGCGTCATAAATCCGCCGCTCAATACCTGGAAACTACCAAGGGGGCGCTTGATACTCTGCCGACCAAGCCAGAGCTTGAGCAAAACATTCATTTCCAAAGGGAAGTTTGCCTGATTCCGGCCAGAAAAAAGGACTGGCCAACGGAAAAATACGAAAAAATCATAACGGAAAAAACTGCCCTGTTGACCATAGTTGACAGTCTTAATTTATGGACAACCGAGGCCCATCTGATTCTGGACGGCTTTGAAGAAAATAAAAGCCGGGCTGAACAGTTGAGAGATCAGCTGGCCGCGAAAATCGTTGTTGCCGAAGCTCTCTTTGACAGCTTAAGAGCCAGTAGCGTTTTTGACAACCAGGTTGACAAATTCGTTAAAGCTAAAAAAGTTTACGGACACAGCTTTAACGAATGGGTCGGCTGCAGCAACACGATGTTTGAGGATTATGAAAAAAGTCTATCCGACACTTCACTACCAAGTCTTAAAGTGAAGATTGACTTCTCCCGGATAGGCATCAGTAAGGACAGCCTCATTGCCTATCTGGAAACGGCCAGAGCGGTGTTTAATGAAACCTATAAATACTGGCTGGCGGATTATCAAGTTAATGACATTAAGAATTTGAGTAATTGCTTTCCCGCAGTCTTGATTCCAAACCTAAAGATACCGATTGGAGTCTATGCCCAAATTCTGGGCATAGAAAACGGCCTATCCAACGTTGATGATTATCTCATATCCCCAAGAGAAACCATCAGCGGGTTTAAGGCTTTTAACATTCCTCCTCCTCGGCTCGGCGTCCCGTACGTTTTGGCTGATTTTGAAAACGGCCAGATGTATCAGGGCATGGCGCCGTTTGAGTTTCTTTTTAATGTCAGGACCCGAGGTAAAAGAGAGGGACTGACGACTGTGGAAATTCTGGTAGCGGCCATTGCTAAGCCGGAATTTTTCGGCAAGTGCAACGTCTGCGCCACACTTGATTCATACTGGGACGGACCAACCTGTTTAAGAGTCAGGGACGGTAAGTTGTACGACCTTGACCCCTTTAACTGGGAGCTGTCCATCTACAATTATGGATGTGCTTCCTGTGTTGAAAGGCTTGTTGGCACAATCGCCGAGTCGCCACCAGTCGAATAGTTCCTTTTTTCAAAACAACCCTGAACTCAATGTAGTTCAGGGATTTTTTATTAATTAAAGCTTAATTTTATTCCAACAGAGTAAGTAAATACATCAGCAACACGCCGACGGCAAAGCTGAACAGCTGGATGACGGACTTGCTCATTTTGGTTTCCTTGTGCAGTTCCGGAATCAAATCGGCGGTGGCGATGTAAATAAAGCCGGCCGCGGCAATCGGTAAGACATAAACCGTAAAACATTCCGCGCAGCCGCCGAAGGCCAGGCCGATAATCACGCCCAAAACGGCGAAAGAAGCGGACAGCAGATTATAGCCGAGGGC
>Ga0208373_1004147_pt1 | contig 13411 bp, 6 predicted proteins | sample RifOxyC2_FD_184036 | JGI IMG/M metagenome (GOLD analysis project Ga0208373, IMG submission 184036) | Soil microbial communities from Rifle, Colorado - Rifle Oxygen_injection C2 (SPAdes) | ecosystem: Environmental > Terrestrial > Deep subsurface > Rock core/Sediment | place: Rifle, Colorado...
CTACGGCATAAACATAGCCATAGACGCGCAAGACACCTTGTACTACTACACCCACAAGGGCGCCAACAAAGGTGAAGTGTGGGAATTTAAGGATGACATCTTTGAAAAATCAGGCGATGTACAAGATATAGAAAAAGAAATGGCAATAATTAAAACCTTACCTTTCACTCGTGAAATTACAAGCATAGGTAATACAAAATTATCAATTGAACTGGATACAATGAAATTTGTATTTTCAGGAGTTGCTCCGAGAAAGTTAAAAGATAATGAGGAGTTTGTCGTACAAACGCCTTTGTTCTACAAAAAATATTTTGCAATAAGCACCTGCATAGATACCGGTCACTACATAAGAAAAGGCGCTGATAGTATTCTTAATCTGACTGATCGTTATCGCTACATTTTTGACTACTCAGGCCGGCTGATTTCAGTTGTCAAAAACTCATTCGGGGCTTTGGAAATGTACGATGAATATTTAAATTATTACACCATGGATATATTGTCAGACGGTATTTCGATAACAAAAAATAAGCGTATGAGCGTTACGAATGAATAGAACTATCTCAATCATACTACTGATCGAATTGTTTTTAACGACAACAGTTTTTTGTAGATCAAGAAATGATTTCATTTCTGCCGCATGGCCATATTTAACCTTGAGCTGGTCATCAACTGCAGATAACTTATATGATATTAAGAAGTTCGATCCAATGATAAGCACAAGCACCTTTGTGCCAGGGAAAAATTATTATGATGACAGAGGTGAATATATAAGAAACGGAACTCCAGGATTTTCGACTGCCCTCTGGCCATTCGAAAAAGACCACACATACACCGGCATGGCTTATGCCTATGGCGGGATGGATACGCCGTCGGGGTTTGCTACCAAGCTTGCATCCAGCCAGAAGTACATCGCCGGCGCACGGGATGTTGATCACCGACAACACGCTCCAGAAGGATATGCCGGCTATGCGGGGATAGATTGCTCCGGCTTGGTTTCGCGTCTTGTTGGCATAAATGATCAGTCTCTTCGATGGAATGTTGCAAATGGCGTTGTCAATTTCTGTGTAAAAATTGACGCAAATAATATGGGGCAAGGTGATTTACTTGTAAACAATTCGCATAAACATGTTGTGGTGTATACGGGAGGTAACCCCCGATCTAATGTCAGCATAACCCATGCAGTACCTAATTTATACTCGGATGGAAGGCATGTTCGAAGCGTTGTTTCAGAAACAGTAGCTTCCAGTATCGTGGATACAGATGTTTTCATTCAAGTGAACCAAAATGGCCATGTAATCAGCAAACAACATTATGTTTACTCTCCATTCCCTCAAATATTTTCTCGCTACCCCGAAGGTACGCTTGAAATAAGCATACTTAACCCGCAGGTGATACCGGTTAAGGTAAACGTGCGCTCCAACATGGGGTTAAATGTAATCGGAATGTCGGAAGACGGAACTTTAGTTACCGACCAGATTGAAATAAGCAATTCCGGCGCGGATTATGAATTGAAATACGTTCCGCTTGCGACGGCCGAGGCCGGCACCCACAACGTTTCGGTTTCCGTGCAAAATGCGTTCGGCTTACAGGAATATTACGAGTTCTCATACACACTCGTCGAAACCGCAGATTCCGACCGCGACGGAATGCCAGACAGCTGGGAACTCGAAATGGGAGGGGGAGACCTTGATCCAAACGGTGATGAGGACTCAGACTCGTTAACAAATTTACAGGAATACAGGCACGGCACAAATCCGCGCCGGAAAGATAGCGACGGCGGAGGTATCAGCGATGGCGCAGAGGTCAGCCGCGGGACAAACCCGCGTGACGGCCGCGACGACCGGCCGCCCCCACCGCCTCCGCCTGACGATACACGCTTCCCTGAACCACAGAGAAGGCTTTTGCGGTCATGGCGCCACAGTTTAAGGGTAAATTCGGCACGCGATCCGAACATGATGCTCGGACCCGCAGGACAAATAACCCCCGGCCAGACACTAAGCTATACCGTAATGTTTGAAAATATCGGAGAGGGACCCGCATACGGCGTATACGTAACCGACATTTTCGACGAGGACATAGACGACAGCTCGGTTGTAATAACAAATAGCAAACGGATTGATTATACAACCGGCGCTGAAACTCCGGTAACGTTTGAGCATGTTTACGACCGGAACACGAGGCAATTAACCGTATTTGTTGACGGTGAAGGCAAGGTAATGCCGGAAGAAGGCGGCAGCTTTGACATAATCGTGCAGGCCAAAGGAACTATTGCGCCCGGCACGGCCATCGCAAACTATGCAACGGTATTCTTCCCTTCGGTTCCCGAGGAAACGCCCACCAATACTATCCTTTCCGTAGTTCCTTTTGACAGCAGTATCGAGTACTACGGGGAAAACGTTGCCGAGTATTCCGACGCCATGCAATTCTCATCCATTTTGCGTGATAGCAACGGTAAAGCGATACCGGCTCAGCCGCTAAATTTTTCATTCGGGTCAAGCACCGCCTCGGCCTATACGTCGGACGGCGGGTTAACATGGCCTGACTTTGCCGCTGGCAGCCCATTACCGGGCGAATATACGTTTAGCGCGAATTATCCCGGCGATGGCTACTATTACCTGCCGTCCGCAATGCAGAAAACGATCAAGATACTCCCCAAAAAAACCATGCTCTTCCTGCCAGCGGTTATATACACATACTTAAGCACGGCTACCGTTACCGTTTCTGTAACGGATGGCGACAATGCCGAACTTGAGCGCCAGCAGGAAGAGCCGAAAACGTTGTTCCTGGAAACGTGCATAAATAACGAATGGCTGCGGTTGGCACAAAGCACCGTAAACGGCAGCAGTTGTACTTTTGACTTTTCATTCCCCGGAAAACCCGCACAACTTTCCTACCCGCTGCGCGCGCGTTTCGACGGCGACATCCGTTATGCGGCTGCAACAAGCGTAAACACGCTTAAAATTACCAGCGACAAGCCGCCCGAAATAACGATTACATCACCTGTTGGCGGCCAGATATATGCGGCAAACATAAGCTCTATAACAATATGTTACAGCCTCGATACCATTGACCCATCGCCGGCTGCTCGCGCACTTCTTACCTGTCTGAAGGATGGCGCAACAGTCGAGGTTGCTAACGGCCAGATCATCAACGCGTTTTCCCTTGCAAGCGGTTCCTGGACATTTACGGTGGAAACCGCCGATTGCTTCGGCAATAACAGTTCCACAACAACCGGGGCATTTGAAATCCTTCACGACATAATGCCTCCGCGGACAAGTGTTACACTTGACGGTAGTTACACAGTGTCAGGCAGCTCTGTCTATGCCGCGGCCGATACGTTGCTCACCCTTTCCGCGACAGATGACCTTTTAATGCACGGGGATGGCGCCGGCCAGGGCATAAACGATACTTTTCTTTCGCTTGATTGCACCTGTTTCTTTACGCCATATTCCGGCGCTTTCACGTTTGCAGCCGAAGGATTGCACACATTCTATTATTACAGCAGCGACGTTGCGGGAAACAATGAACCTATACAATCATTCAGCGTGATAATTGACACTACGCCGCCTCAAACCCGCATTTCGTTTGACAACCCTCCGGTAGAGGCGTTCGGCACATTGTACCTGCCTTGCAAAACGCAAGTAAGCTTGGCCGCGCACGATAATTATCCACCGGCCACCACCACCGAGTACCGTGTATATACCGATAGCATAGCGGCCGGCGCATTCATATTATATGACTCAACCTTCAGCCTTCCAACCTCAGGGGAAATTACAATCGAATACCGCAGCGCCGACATCGCCGGCAACGCAGAACCCGTAAATGTACTGCGCGCGAACATAAACGCCGTATTCGAAAATGCAATAACTGCCGTCGGCAAGGTTAACATTTGCGGCAACTCGCAGGTTAAGGGCGATGTACATAGCAACAATGAAATTTTATTACACGGAATATCCGCAATCAATGGAAACGTTACATGCCGGAGAATAAAAACAGACAGGCGCTCTTTTGTAACCGGAACAGTTACGCAAAACGCGCCACCCATACAGCCGGCGCCCATTGACATGTCCGGCATAACTGCCCGCGTCAGCATGGCAAACGACAACAATTCCATACCGCTGAGCAAAATGGGACACGAGGTGCTGAACGCAAGGTCGGAGTTCAGGCTTACACATGGAGATTCTATAACGCTATCTTCAGGGACGTACTTTTTTACGGACATGGAAATATGTCCGGCGGCATCGGTACGGCTGGAAGGAAAAGTAAACATTCTTTGCACAGGCGCGGTTAAGCTATTTAACAATGCTTCACTCAATGCGGACGGACATGCAGCCAGCCTTATAATTTTTATTGACCGGAATCATAAGGTAAACTTTGACCGTATATGTGTTGCAGCCCATAGCCGCATGAATGCGATGGTCTACGCGCCTTACTCCGATGTGGAAATAATTGAACGCGGCATCGCCTGCGGAAGTTATTTCTGCCGGAATGCAAAAGTATTTGCGATGTCCAGCGTGCTATTGCCGGTAATAAACGAGGCGACCGGTGAATCCGGCTTTACCGGGGGCAAAGTATACGTGTACCCGAACCCTTCCGGCGGCAAGACGGCTCCCACCTTTTACGTAGAAGCCGGCATCGCCGACCGCCTTGAAATATCGGTATACAACCTTGAAGGAGACATGGTGCATCACGGCGAGATTTCCGGCCGGCCACGGCAAAAAAGCGGCATCCTTTACTACGAATACCGATGGGAAACAGGGGAAACGGCCGCAGGGACATACATAGCAATCATCGAATCATATATGCACGGCAAAATTACGTTCAGGGCAATGGCAAAACTGGCAATTGCAAAATAATTTTGACATCACATGATAATTTTTGTATAATTTTTTCACAATGTATTATTTTATTCTGACTGTTCATGTAATTGCTTGCGTTGGGCTTATTCTGGTTGTGCTTTTGCAGGCGGGAAAAGGGTCCGGTATTTCGGGGCTTTTCGGCGGCGGCGGGGCAGACCAGCTTTTCAGCGCTCCATCGGGAATGGCGTTCATTAAAAAAGCGACGATAGTGATGGCCGTCGTCTTCACGCTTACGTCGCTTATCTTAACCGTCTCCACATCCCGGCGAGGCTTGGGAACCGTTACCGGGCAGATACCTGCCATACCGGTAACGCCCGGCCAGTAACAGCAGTTTCATCGCTAGTTTTAATTCGATGCTGGGGTGGCGGAATCGGCATACGCGCACGTTTGAGGGGCGTGTCCCGAAAGGGATGCGGGTTCAAGTCCCGCCCCCAGCATTAAGACAGTACATAGTACATGGTACATAGTAGATAGTACATAGAATAGGGCGTTTTTTTGCGGGCGTAGTTCAGTGGTAGAACGTCTCGTTGCCAACGAGAAGGTCGTGGGTTCAAGTCCCATCGCCCGCTTTTAAATTCTTTATAAACCGAATCATTAAGAATCACTCCTACCGACAGCTTCTTTACCCCAATCACATGCATTCAAGGAGATATAATCTATGAAGCGTGACCTCTTCGACTTAAACCAGGAAAAATTTCTTGCCAGGAACGCGCGCCAGTACGTTGTAATTCCGTCGCTGCCGGAGCAGCTTAAAGGATTACTTGACATAGCGTACAACCTCTGGTGGGTATGGAACAGCGAAGCGGTTGAATTATTCCGCCGCATAGACCGCGATCTATGGGAAGAAAGTTATCATAATCCAATACGTTTACTGGGCGCCATAGGCCAGAACAGGCTCCAGGAGCTTGCCGCAGATAACAGCTTTATATCCCACATGGAGCGCATCCAGGAAGATCTTGCCCGTTACCTTAAACTTCAAACCTGGTACAACAAGGAATGCGCGGATCATAAAAACTGCAAGATTGCCTATTTTTCAACTGAGTTCGGCCTGCACGAGAGCCTCCCGATTTATTCCGGCGGGCTTGGAGTGCTGTCTGGCGACCACCTTAAATCCGCATCGGACATGGGCCTTCCGCTGGCAGGCGTAGGGCTTTTATACCGTTTCGGATATTTCAAGCAATACCTTAACTTTGACGGCTGGCAGCAGGAAGAATACGTGGAAAATCATTTTTTCCGTATGCCGGTGCAGCGCGTAAAGGATAGCAACGGCAAAGTGCTTAAAGTGGCCGTTGAGCTTGATAAAAGCACAATTTATGCGCGCGTCTGGAAAATACAAATGGGGCGCGTAACGCTGTTTTTGCTTGATACGGACATTGATGAAAATACACCCAAAGACAGGGAAATAACCGGGCAACTGTACGGCGGCGACCGCGAAATGCGCATAAGGCAGGAAATAGTTCTGGGCATAGGCGGCATACGCGCGCTGAAAGCCATGGGCATAGAGCCTTCGGTCGTCCACATCAACGAAGGCCATTCCGCATTCCTTATTCTTGAACGCATCCGCATGTTCATGGAAGAAAAAAAACTTACTTTCGCCGAGGCGCGGGAACTTGTGCAGGCATCCAGCGTATTTACCACGCATACGCCTGTTCCGGCGGGCAACGAGGTGTTTGTTCCCGAACTAATCGAAAAATACCTTGAACCCCTTTACAAAAGCCTGGGGCTTACAAAAGATGAATTCCTCGCGCTGGGCAGGGAAAACAAGGAAGACACCAAAGAAAATTTCTGCATGACGATACTTGCCCTGAAGATGAGTAGTTATGCCAACGGCGTAAGCAAGCTGCACGGCACTATTTCCCGCGGTATGTGGAAAGGCCTATGGCCCGAACTTCCGCAAAGCGAAGCGCCCATAACATCCATAACCAACGGCGTCCATACCAATACCTGGATCTCCTACGAGATGGCCGGCTTGTTCGACCGCTACCTGGGAACCACATGGAAGGATGAGCCGGCAGACCAAAGCATCTGGGAAGCCATAACACACATACCGGATGCCGAGTTGTGGCGAAGCCACGAACGCCGCAGGGAACGGCTGGTATCTTTTGCGCGCGAACGCCTTAAAGCACAGCTATTGCGCCGCGGCGCTTCGCCGAACGAGGTGGAGATGGCCGAGGAAGTGCTTGACCCTGAGGCGCTGACAATCGGTTTCGCGCGCCGTTTTGCCAGCTACAAGCGCGGAACTTTGCTTTTCAGGGATATCGCACGGCTGAAACAGTTGCTCGTCGCAAAAAATATGCCTGTACAGATTATCATAGCCGGCAAGGCCCACCCGAACGATAACATCGGCAAGGAAATGATTAAGCACATCGTGCATATGGGGCGCGACATAGACATGCGCCACCGCATAGTTTTTCTTGAAGATTACGACATGAATGTGGCGCACTATATGGTGCAGGGAACGGATATATGGTTAAATAACCCGCGCCGCCCGCTTGAGGCATCCGGAACAAGCGGCATGAAGGCGGCCGCAAACGGCGTGTTAAACGTCAGCGTGCTCGACGGCTGGTGGTGCGAGGGTTACAACGGCCAGAACGGCTGGGTCATAGGCTCAGGGGAAGAATACGACAACCCCGACTACCAGGATGAAGTGGAAAGCAAGGCATTGTACGATATTTTGGAGAAAGACATCGTCCCGCTGTTCTACCACCGCGGCCATGACGGGCTTTCGCGGGAATGGATCGCCAAGATGAAGCTTTCCATGCAGACAAACTGCCCCGCCTTCAATACCAACCGCATGATAGAGGAATACACCAGGAAATTCTATAACCCGTCGGATTTCAAATACGAAGCGCTGGCCAGGAATAACTTCGAAGCCGCGAAAAAGCTTGCCAGATGGAAAAAATTCATGGAAGACAACTGGGCAACCGTTAAAATCAGCGGCGTTGAAGACAATATCTCGGGCGACATAAACCTGGGCAACACCTTTACCGTTCGCAGCAGCATAACGCTGGGAACAATAAAGCCCGACGACGTCAGCGTTCAGATATACTGGGGATACATGGATTCAAAACACAGGATTACCATACCCAACGTTCACCGGATGAAACAAATTGAACAAAAGCCCGGCGGCAATTACGTTTACGAAGGGACTATCACCGGCGACCGGGTAGGCCATTGCGGTTATATAATACGCATACTTCCCCAGTATGAAGGCGATTCGCTGGTCATGCCGGAATTAATAACGTGGCAATCGGCGTAAATGCCTACGATCTTTTTATATTTGACCTCGACGGCACGCTTGTAGATTCGCAGCAGGATCTCACGGCCGCGGCTAACCAGGTGCGGATTGGCCAAAAACTGCCCGCGCTTACGCTTAGCACCATACGGTCGTTCGTCGGCAACGGGGTAAGAATACTTATTGAAAGAACGCTGCCCGGCGCGGCCGCAAAAACTGTTGACGAGGCCGTGCGCCGGTTTAAAACATATTACGCCGACCATCTTCTTGACAACACAACCCTTTACCCCGGAATCGAAAAAGTAATAAAGGGCTTAAAAGGCGCGCGCCTTGCGGTTCTTACAAACAAGCCGGAACAATTCGCACGCAACATATTGCGCGGCCTTTCGATAGATTCATATTTTTCAGTTGTCTACGGCGGAGATACCGGGCCGAAGCGCAAGCCCGACCCCTCGCCGCTGATTGAAATACTTAACGCGCTCAATGTACGGCCGGAATCTGCCATAATGATAGGCGACGGTATAAACGATATACTCGCCGCCAAAGCAGCCGGCATACCCTGTGCCGCCGTCGGATACGGTTATACCGAAAAGGAAGAACTTGTTAAACACCGTCCCGACTACTTTTTCGACGCCCCCGAGGATATTCTTTCACTAATCGAGTAGTTGAAGTTACACAAGAAATGCAAAAGTTGCTGTCATTGCGAGCGAACAGACTGTGTCGTAATTGTCTTTTGGTCCGTCATACCGGAATGCCTAAATCCGGTATCCAGTCTCGACGGAAGATCTGGACTCCGGCTTTCGCCGGAGTGACGAAAACAGGAACTTTTGACTATAAAATGTAATTATGCCACAGCCTGGAAGCGAAGCAATCTTGTTGTTTTGTATCAAAACTAAACGAGATTGCTTCGTCGCCAAGGCTCCTCGCAATGACATGTTGCGTAACATCAGTGAGTAATTATTATGCTCTGGATTAAGTTCGTTAAATCACTCATCAAGCTTCTTCACTCCGAAATTTCGCCTGGCGAGATCGCGGGCGGTGTTGCGCTGGGCGCGATGATCGGGCTTACGCCGGTTTTTACCATACAGAAAATCGTCCTGTTTTTACTGGTGCTTATTCTTAAGGTAAACATAGGCGCCGCGCTGTTTTCCGTCGCCATCTTTGCGCTTGCGGGGTTGTTGCTGGACCCGCTTGCCCATCAACTCGGCTACCTGCTGCTTGTAAAGTTTCAGCCGCTTACATCGGCGTGGACGGCCATGTATAATATGCCGATAGTGCCGTTTACCAGGTTCTACAACACGGTGGTTCTCGGCAATTTTGTGTTATCACTCATCCTTTTAGTTCCCGTGTTCCTGCTTTCAAAAAAACTTATCATCAAATACAGGCGGGATTACCGCCAGCATGTCGAGAAGTGGAAAGTGGTGAAATTACTTAAGTTAACGTCAATATATTCCATTTACGATAAGTACAAAGAGTAACTTCAAAAAACATGCGCTGGAAATTCGTCATACCATCTTTCATAATTGTTGCGGCCATGATCGCCGTTACCGTGTTATTCCTCGATACGTTCATAAGGAAAGCCCTGGTAGCGGGCGGGGAAAAGGCATTCGGGGCGAAGGTTGAGATAGCCGGCGTTAAAACGCGGTTGCGCAATATGTCGGTAAGCATAAGCGGCGTTGCCGTGGCCGACAAGGATAACGAGTGGCGCAACGTTTTTGAGGCGGAATCATTGCGTTTTTCAATGGAACCGCTGCCGCTTTTATCCAAAAAGGTAATAATAAATGAAATGTCGGTTGCAGGAATCCGCTGGGGTACGCAACGCGCAACTTCAGGCGCTCTACCGCCGCGAAAACTGAAAAAAATCGCAGCCGCAGGCAGGAAAGAAGATGAAAACAGCGCCACGGCGCGCTTGCTAAACCGCCTGAAAGAAAAAGGCAAAGAGGAATTGGCTTCACTGCCGGCTCTGCAAACGATACAAAACGCGCAAAGCGGCATTAAAGATCTTTCCGTCGGCAAAGTGGTCGCTTCGCTTGATCTTCAGTCACCCGCCGAGATCGAAAAAATTAAGAGCGATATTTCCGCGCGTTCAGAACAGTTTTCCAAGACACTGGAAGGGTTGCAGGTAAACGAAAAAGCGGCAAAGGCCGGCGCCCTGCTCAACGAGTTAAAAGACGTGCGCATCCAGAATTTATCCGATATTGAACGTACAAGATCAAAAATTGACGAGCTGAACCGGACAAAGAACGAACTTGAGCAATCCTACAAAGACATTCAATCGCTGCAATCGCAAGTTTCATCCGCCTTTTCCGACTCAAAAAACATCCTTGCCAGGCTTGAGGAAGCGAAAGACAGGGATTTTCAGTCGCTGATGGCGAAGATGCAGCTTCCTTCCTTTTCATACAGCAATATCGCGCAGGGAATTTTCGGGCCGATGTGGATCAATCGCGCCAATTCCGTAATACACTACATTCATATCGCCCGCAAATACATGCCGGCGCGAAGCAAAAAAGATAAAAAAGCAACCAGGCCGCGGCTGCGCGGGATTGACGTCAGCTTCCCACGGGAAAACGCCCTTCCAAGTTTCCTTATACGCACAGTATCATTAAGCGGCAGCACCGGCGGCCCCGGCAAAACCGGCGAAGCGCTCGATTTCAAGGGCATTGCGGGCAATATTACATCAGACCCCGTTCTTCTGGGGAAACCGTTAACGGCAACTATTGACGGAATACAAGGCTCAAAAAGGCTGGCGCTGTCAGCTGAACTGGACCACACGACAATTGACACGACAGACCGCATTGACATTTCCTATTCAGGGCTACCTGTAAAGGACTTCAACCTTCCTTCATCCGAATACCTGCCTGCCTTTAACGAAGGAACCGTAGCCATTGAAAGCAGTTTTACACTTAAAAGTTCAGCCACGGTTGACTGTTACATGGACGCCGTTTTATCCGGCATAGGGGTTTACAGCGGCAGCGCTTCAAACGAGATAAACAAAATTGTCGCACAATTATGGGAAGGCGTAACCGAGATACGAATTCATTCAGGGCTTGCCGGTTCGATGGATAACCCGGCGCTGTCCGTTTCCTCAAATCTCGACGATATTCTCTCCTCTAAAATAAAAAATCTGTACGGGGAAAAACTTGCGGAAGTCCAGAACGAGGCACGGACTGAAATTGACCGCCTGACCGCTGAAAAGAAACAGGAATTGCTTGCGCAAGCCGCCGCGACAAAAGAAACAATCTTAAATCAAGTTATGGCAAACCAGAAAGAAATACGCTATACTATGGACGCCCTGGCCAATAAGAAGGAAGAAATCGAAAATCAAATCCGCTCCAGGGCGGACGAAGAAAAGAAAAAAGCTGAAGAAGAATTAAAGAAAAAAGCCGTTGACCAGTTACAGAATCTGTTCAAGTAACGCAGTGCATAGCGGGGGGAGGGCGAGGGCATGAATGAATTTGACGGGCGCAGCGAAGCTTTGGCTGATTGCAGCGGTTCTCCCGGCGTTTTTTTGGACGACAGTATCCGCCGCTGATTTCTCCGGCGAGATCAGCGACGTAAAAGGCACAGTCGAGATTTTGAAAGAAGGAAGCGATGCCTGGGCAAATGCAGTTGAAGGTATGCCGGCGCAGCCCAAGGATCGCATAAAAACCTGGCGCAGTTCATCCTGCTGCCTTGAATTTGACGACGGTTCGCTGATATATGTAAGCGAAAATTCGCAAGCCTCGATAGAATTCCTGGAACTCTCCGAAGAAAAACACTCCTCAAAGATTTCCCTCTGGGTAGGGAAACTCCTTGCAAAAATAGCAAAATCAAAAGAAACAAAGATGGAAATACACACGCCTGTCTCTGTTAACTCGGTGCGCGGAACTGAATTTGCCGTTGAAACAACCGGCGAAAAATCGGAGATCGGCGTATTCGAAGGTAAGGTATCCGTAAAAGGCTCGGATGATCTTAGCGGCGAGGAGATTGACCTTCTGGCAGACCAGCAGACATCCGTTCCCAAAGGCATGAAGCCGGAGCGTCCGCAGGCGCTGCAGGAAGCCATGCTGCGCAACCGCGAACGCATGACGGAAATAAGGGCGCGTGTTGCCCGGCTTAAGGAACGACTCAAGCGCCTGCCGCCGGAAGAGCGTATGAAAGCGCGCAGGGTTGCCCTTGAAAAGTACAGCGCATACAGGGAGAAGATACGGGACCGGAATATTGACATAAAAAAACGCCGCCAGCAGCTTCGCGAACACAGGCATCACCAGGAGAATAAATGAATCACGTAAGATCCATTGTTTCATCCATCTGTATTATGGCAGCAACCGCAGCCTGCTCTTTTTCTGAGACCACCATACAGCCGGGGCCGACTAACGGGATGGATACATATTTCGGCTCCGTTCTTAACAGCATGGGCGTCCCCAACGACCAGTTTATCGTGTGTGGCGGCAATATCAGCGGCGACTATTACCAGTCACTTATACAATTTACCGACCTGATGACGGGGCCGGTGGCGGCAAATACGTCGAAAGCGGAGCTATGGCTATATTGCGCAAGCACCAATTACGACCCTAACATTCAAGTATTCAAAGTTACCATGCCGTGGACAGAGGCGGGTGTAAATTATAGCAACTATCCCATGGGCATTTATTACACTTATTTCGCGCCTGTTACAAGCACGGGCTGGCACAGGGTAGACATCACAAGCCTCTACAGGGAGTGGAAGAATAATTCGGCCACTAATTACGGTATGCGGCTTTATCCTTCCAACAGCAGCATATCTAACCCCTCATATTTTTACAGTTCCAACTACATTGATGATCCGACCAAAAGGCCAAAACTTGTAATAACATCATATACCGATTCAACAACTATAATACAGCCGGATCTCAATATAAGCGACGTGCAAACGGATGCATGGTCAAGGACGGTATCTCCAGGCTCAAGCTTTAATGTTACCCTGACGATAAACAATAACGGCAGCCTCGGCGTTTTGTCGCCGTATTCCATACGCATCTATTTTACATATACCAGAGACACCAACCTGACAACCATATCAACGCTTCCTTACGTAGACCTTGCGGGTCCGACGCTGGGTGTAAATGAAATCAACAAATATCACACCGCAGCCATAACCGTTCCTTCAATGCTTGCTCAAGGGTTTTACTACCTGGTTGCCTGCATTGACTATACAGTGATAATCCCGGAAAGCAACGAAACCAACAACGTTACTGCGTCGAACTCAACCCTGCCTGTCGGGGTAGAGGCAAGCACCAGCCAGCTTGATAACGCTTACGCCTACCCATCGCCTGCCTACCTTTCCCGCGGGCATAAA
>Ga0208373_1004148_pt1 | contig 13410 bp, 9 predicted proteins | sample RifOxyC2_FD_184036 | JGI IMG/M metagenome (GOLD analysis project Ga0208373, IMG submission 184036) | Soil microbial communities from Rifle, Colorado - Rifle Oxygen_injection C2 (SPAdes) | ecosystem: Environmental > Terrestrial > Deep subsurface > Rock core/Sediment | place: Rifle, Colorado...
ATTAATGCCTCATCATACCAAATCTCACCACTTTTCCACAGTTTGCACAAAATTCCGAACAGATTCGCTTGACAACTGGGGATGTGCTGACAGCAAATATCTTCTGGGCAATTTCAACGGAGATTCCAAAAATTACCTTGATCTTGCTCAAGTACGGTTTGATACTGCCGATATCGGGCGTATCTATGTTGCCACTTCAAACGGCACAAAGTTTATTTCCACAGGCGAATGGAAAGCAGATTTCGGAGACGAAGACTACTTTTACTTTGCCCATGATGTCAACAGTGACAAAAAAGCCGATATCATGGCGTATTACGATGATGGTTCAAACGACAAGAACGATCATATCTACCTTTCTACTTCTACCGGCAGTGCGTTCAACTCGAAAACCACGCTCCTGACCGGTGTTGACCGTGAATCCGGAGGCCAGTTCCTCTTTGGCAACTTTGGGAACATCTATCTCCTTACCGGTTATGAAGAATTTGAGGAATGTGAGTAACACCAGAACTTTTTCTGTTCATTAACAACACACGCACCCTTACAACCCAAAACCATAGAGAGCATATCACCACCCCGTGTTATGCAATTTTTGTGTGATGCTGTGCTCTCTCTGGTTTTTTTATTTTGTGGTTATTGCTCTTTATGGATAAGTGGCATTTTTACGATTATACTTTTAGATTTGTTCATACAGATTACACAACGGAATAAAAAATAATTGGTTTTTTATGTTATACTGTTTATATGCAAACCAATGTCACTCATACCGTTACAGAACGACAATTAAGCAATGGTGGCAAGTTATTACACATTGTTGTGCCACATTTACCTATTTCAGTTGTTTCTGTTTGGCTTCAAGCAGGGTCACGTTTTGATTTCGCAAACAAAGAAGGTCTTGCACATTTTTTTGAGCATGTGTATATGCAAAATACAAAAAAATTTCCTCGCTATGATCAGCGTTTGCAAGTGATGGAATCTTTAGGAATTAAACAGAACGCATTCACTTCATTTGAATCAGCACATTATTATCATTTTCAACCTGTTGATAAAACATTTGCCTCTTTAGATTTTTTACTGGATGGTTTGCATAATTCTATTATTACTGGAAAAAAAGTGGAGAAGGAAAAAAATATAATTATTGATGAACAAGCAAGAAATAGCGCCAACCCTGAAAGTTATATTTGGAGGCTTAGCAGCCAAGCGTTGTGGCCCAATAGTACCATCGGTAGAGATTTTTTTGGAAATTCAAAAACGATCAATAACATTACATTGCAAGATATTATACGATTTAAAAAAATATTTTATCAACCGCATAATAGTGTGTTTGTGATCATTAGTCCGCACAAAACAAGCGAAATTTTTAATTATTTGGTAAGAAAACAAGCAAAAAATACAACTGCCTCTCTGGTCGATGATATGCTATGGCAAAAACATCAACAATGTGGGGAACCAAATTTAGTTACTTTAGATAAACGCAATATTGAACAAGTATATGTGGCAGTCAATTTTAAAACATGTCCAATGCACAATTATCAAGAGGTTCTGGTGTTGGATTTGATAAAAGAATATTTAGCGAATACGTGGATATCTGTGTTGAATCGAGAATTACGTCTGAAAAGAAATAGCACTTATTGGGTATATGGAGATACAGAAAATTTTTCGGATACTGGATATATACGTGTAACTTTTTCTACGCAGAAAGAAAAATTAAACCAGGCGCTAGAAGTAGCTTTTATTGAAATTGAAGCTTTGAAGAAGAAACGAATCCAACCTAACATTTTAAAAAATTACATTACAGCGTATTCTGCTTCTTTGCTAACACAATCGTTACAACCAAACAGTCTTCTATTATGGTACGGTTGGCCACAGGTAACCGGCGGTATGAACGAATCGGTGAGTAGCTATATTAAACGGTTGAGCCGCGTAACGCCAGACGAAATACAAGCCGTAGCTCAGAAATATTTAACACACAATAATGCTGCTTGCATTTTTATTGGCAATATCACAGAAAAGGAAATACATAATTCGTGGTATAATACAATTTTGAAGAAGCAAAGTAAGAAAAAATAGCGCCGTCTGGGGATAACTGTTTTTTACTCTTTTGTGGCTAACATTATATGAAATATGGTGCAGGCGATGATTTGACGGCTCTGTTTTCGCCAACAACCTGCTATTGACGAGTTTCTCGCTTTGCTGTTACATATATGTACAATTAAATATATAAAATGGGACGTCAGCGAGTTGGAGGATTCTTCTTCGACTCGCTCCATTTTATTTCTATGATGTGCCATTTTGATATTCCCAAATTACTATTTTATACGCATATTCCAATATTCATTTTGGGGGTTATTTTAGCGATATTCATTATACTTTCAAATAAAAAATCTTTGGTACATAAAAATCTGTTTATCTTTATTTTGTTGTTTTGTATATGGATTATTAATAGCATGCTGCAATGGACTCTCGTTGATTTGCGATGGAACCTTTTTATTTCAAGAATTGCTATCATTGAAATATTCTCCTTGATCTTTTTCCTTTATTTTACTTACTCATTAACTGGACGCATATTATCAATTCAGAAAAAAGTTCTTATAGCTATTCCTTTTCTCCCCTTTCTCATATTCATGTTTACAAATTATAACGTCTATATTGTTGATGGAACACAATGCTTGTTCCAACCAGGATGGTTGTATTTTTATTTGTATACTGTTGGGATTGTATATTTATTATGGTCTGTAAGAATTCTGCAATCTTTTAAAAATAGAAAAGCTTCCGAAGTAATCAAACGGCAAATTGTTCTTGTGCAGCAAGCTATTGCCTTTTTTATTTTATGGTTTTTATTCATCATTGCACTTACGTATCTTTTTACTATTTTAGGGTATATTACTGGTCAGCAAATAGCACTATTTATTCCAGTAGGAATTCTTCTATTTATTGGTTCGATTACCTATGCAATTACTCGTTATCGTCTGATGAACATACGATTACTTTTGAAAAAATCAATTGTATATGGAATTGGTTTATTATCATCTGCAACGATTTTTTTGCTTGTTGTGTATATTATCTATGTACACACTCATTCTGTATTACCATGGATCGCGGCTATTTTTTTTATGCTGGTTTTTATGAATTACTATAAAAAATGGTTTAAACGGTTTTTGGATGGTATATTTTTTCTGAATGAACTCGATCTTTCAAAACATATAAACGATGGTGCAAACCGCCTGAATTCAACCAAAAAAATTGATGCTTTCGTTGCAGAAATGATATGCGAAATAGAACAGGTTGTGCCTACGAAAGTATGCTCTGTCTTGATTTCACAACGGCAACATAATCGTTGGATTGCATTCTATCCATTACATTCCGTATTTTTTCTTTCTTTTGATGACGATATTGTTCCGCTGCTTTATGAATACTCATCAATCATTACAGTGGAAGAATTACAGCTACAACCAACACAATCTGCGCAACGATTAATAAAATTTTTACAAAAACAACAGGCAAGTCTTCTTTGTACCATACGCACAACTGGTCGTCCGCTCGCTTTTATTTTTATAGCACCAAAACAATCACAACAACCATTTACAACAGAAGAGATAGAACACATTCAGCATTTCATCGATACAGCCAAAAACGCCCTTCCCACCCTTCTTTACTGGCACGAAACTGTAGAAGGTTTAAAATTGAAAATGCGAGAACAAGAATATGAACAGCAAAAATAGACATTGCCCCTATTTTACTTTTAACGCCTGCGCTTTGAATTCTTCTGCTTTTGCTATTGATTCATGGTCAGCATGAATTGGTATTTCAAAATGGAATGCAGAACCCTTCCCCTTGCCTTTTGATTCTACCCAAATATTACCACCATGCCCTTCAACTACTTTTTTTACAATATACAACCCTAAGCCAGAACCATTCGGATTCACACGAGCAATTTCCGAGCCGCGCACAAATTTACTAAATAAATTTTTTGCTTCCACAGGGTCAATCCCAATTCCCGTGTCTTGGATAATCACATGCACCGAATCCTCATCTGTAGTCGCAGAAATAGTTACAGAACCTTTTTCTGTATATTTAATAGCATTATCTGTCAGGTTTAATAGAACATCTTTAATTTTATCAATATCTACTTCCACTTCTGGTAGGGTGGTTTTTTTATACGTGAGTTTCAATTGTTTTTTTTCTGCTGTTGGTTTGAGCTCTTTATACACGTCTTCAATCACATTACTAAACGGTACTGTTGCATAGTTCATCACAAATCTGCCTGCCTCAATACGCGTTACATTCAAAAAAACATTCACTAAGCGAGCAAGCCTTTGAGAAGCGCCCAATATATCGTGAATGACTGTTTTTTGTTCAGAGGCAACAGCACCAAAATCTCCGTCGTTCATCATAGAAAGGTAGCCAATAATGCCGGTTAAGGGCGTGCGCAGTTGGTGAGAAGCAATAGACATAAATTCTGATTTTGCTTTATCAAGTTCTGTGAGTTTTGCGTTTGCGTCTTGCAACTCTGCAGTTGCTTTTTTCACTTCTCGTTCGAGTTTGCTGCTAAATTGCTTTGCTTCTTGGTACAGGCGCGCTTTTTGAATACCTGAAGCCATTTGTGGAGAAATGACTTCAAGCAGTTGAATATCGTTAATGGAAAAAATGTCTCCTGAAAGTTTTCGAGAAAGAATGAGAATAGCCTCGACTTTATCTTTTACATCAATGGGTACCGCAACATATCCACCCATTTTTTCTAAGCTTGTACGAACAGCGTCAAATTGATTGCGTTCTTTTGGTGTTTGCGCATCTGCTACTTTGCGATCTAATTCATCGAGCACCACCAAATTTTGGTTCTTAAGCAAATGCGTGATCAGCGGCGCGTTGTGAAAAGTGGAAGATTGTTTTTTCTTTCTTTTATCTCGCGGCGCCACTTGTCGCAACTCTTCCGGATCCATAAACGTATTTTCCCCAACCGGAAGAAGAATGGTGGCATGTTTCAGGCGAAGTTCTGTTTCGAGCGAAATACAGAAACGTTTAATTAAATGGTCCAGCTCGATTTCTTGGTTAATCACATCAGTGAGATTTTTCGTAACAGCCGGATAGTCAATCGCCGCCTTAAAGAATATTTTGTTCGTTGCTTTCGCCAACAAATTTTTTATAGGATCTAATAATAGCACCACTAATAATGAAGCTACTGTCAAAATTGCAACTTGTCCAAATGTTGATTCCTGTGCAATAAATTGAGTACCAATAAATGTTGCAAACACAAACCCACCAGTAATTAATGAAACTAATATTGCATATATCAATGCTCTTCCAATGACTATACGAATATCCATTAGTCGGTATTTAACAATAGAATAAGAAATAAATATAACAAAAAAAACTGATAAGCTAGGGCCAAATACGCTACTCCTGCTGTAACCCAATAATGGAAAGATTAGATTAGTCATTGTTCCAAAAACAGCCACTATTGCAATACTCAATAATACATACTTGATTTGGATTTTGAAAAAACCATCAAGCGTTCTTAACTTATGCAAAAATCTAATACAACCGTATCCAAAATAAAATATTAATAATAAAAATAGCGCCGTATATAAAAAGCCGGGTTTGAATTCCGTCCACCCCTCGCGTAAAGTAATATTTTCCACATTGTACTTAGTAAAAATAAAAGGCAAGAAAAAAAACACTGGTATAAGAAACCAAAATAAAAAATATTTTTGCTTTTTAGATGGGTCTCCATTTGGAAAAATATATGAAAAATAAAGAAAAAGAGGTAAAGAAATTAATGGACCAACGATTGCCATCCTTGCAAAAAAAAGAGCTAAAGAATAGTTCGTCGATAAATCAGCCAATGTAGATGTTAATGTCCACAATGATAAAAAACTACAAATTAAAAAAAAGATAATATTTATTTGGCGTTTTATATTCTTCAATAATACAAACAAACCTAGACCTAAAATAACTATACCAACTAAAATTCCAATTATCATTTTTCTTCCCCTTTATTATAATGCATTAGTGCAAATGCTTGCCAACCAATTTTTTTTGTTTCAATACTACCACCTTGCTTAGCCGCTGCCTTTTGTGCAACATGCTCAAAAATATGTGGTAAATCCGGATTACTATCACAATAATCAAAACCAAGGGCTGCATTATTAGATATTGCAAATTCTGCTAATTTTTCGGCGAGTTTAGAAATATTTTCCTTTTGACCACTACGTGTTGCAAATAAAGCAGTAACGTAATAAATACACTCCTCTGGTCGAAGTTCTTTCGAATACCTCCTTGGATTGGCATATGCATCTTTCATGTGTTCCGCTTGTGTCGCAACAATACAACAACCATAAACTATATTTTTGTTTACTGTAATAATTTTTGCATAATCAGGATGATTTAAAACCTGTTGTAATTCATCTCGAGTATAACAACGTTGAATTTGTGCTGTATCGATATCTGGAAATGCTTGTTCGTAACCATCTAATAGTTGATCCATTAATTCAGGATATTCTTGTTCAACTATATAAGAAATATGTACATCAAAAGATTTTTTTTCTTTTTCTATATATTTGCTTTCATCCATAACATAAATTTATAGTATATAATAATTTTTTCCTCTTTGAACAAAATTCTTTTCAATTTTTTCTGGATTAAAATACTGAACAATCTCTTTTATAACTTTATCTTGATCAAAACAGACACAACTATAAACATCAATACTAACAAATTGAGTTTCCGTTAGAGTGTGTATTGATATTCCAGATTGAATTATAGGAACCCATCCAGACAGTCCTGCTTTTCCAGGATAATTTTCAGGCGATCTAAATATGTATGGTGGAGATTGCTTGTCCATACCAATTCTTGTGGGCAGAGTGTCAAGAAAATTATAACAAAAATCTAGAGAATTTATTTGACTCTTATTACAACCATATAAATCTACCATCAGATGATACCCAAAAGGTTCTTTTTTAGATTTTATTGATTTCATTTTAATATTTTAATTTTATAGCTCAAATTGTACAGTATTGCTATAAAAGAATCAATTTACTATTTTTAATGAAATTCTATATTGTGACACTATAGGCTCTATTTTTTTGTGTATATACTTATTATCGAGTAATGATAATTAATGGTTGAAGTCAAAAAAGTACTAAAAATGTTAATAGTTTTTTTAATATTTCGATATTCTTCAAGATTTAACAATGAATTTATGCTATTTAATTGCACTAAAATAAATGCATGAACTTCTTCACCATTCCACCATAAAGGAACTAAGATATCCACATGCCATTTGGTCATGATTTTTTCTACTTCTTGCCGTTGTTGTATATCTTTTAACCCGCTATTGCTCCATAATTCATCCACAGACAACTCCTGACGAATAATAATATCTTTGTGTAGACGTAATGCTTGAGGAATTAAATGATCACTAAATAATGGTTTAATTTCGTCGCTTCCAAACGGCACCCACCTTTCCTCTGGGCGCAAATACACAAAGAGTGTTGTGTTTTGCACAGAGGCAATGCGTTTATATTCCTCATCAATATCTTTTGCCAACATATCAAAATTTTTCGTTGTTTTCTCTTCTTTTTCTGAAACATTAATTTCCTTGCTCAACGAAAAACCTTCAGGCGGGATACATTTACCAACGATCTGATTCAGTGGACGACGTATATGATCTGATGAAAGAAAAACAGCACAAATAACAAATGTTGCAATAAATACATTCACTAAAAAATCATTTTCACCAAACAACAAACGGCTCAGCATGAAGAGAGCGGCCAATAACCCATACATAAGTAAGAAAAAAACAGCAATAGCAGCACCACGAGTAATTAAAAAACGAATATCAAAAAAACGGTGGCGAGTAATGGCATAACTAATACCAATAGTAAAAATGATCGTTCCAAATATGCCATAAATAGGTTGTGTGAGCACATGAAACCATGTGGGCAAAATAGCGTTATTTAACAAACCAAACACAACCACTGGTAAAAAACTATACAGCATGTATTGCAATTGTATTTTTTTGTTTGGAGATTGTTCTTTTTGTATAGCGCGATACAACACCACAAAAGCACCAGAGAAAAACACAATCGCATACGGAATAAAAAAATGATAGAGCGAGCCAACAAGAATATTTTCGTATGCTACTTCATTGTGCAGAAAGCCGGTAACTGAAAAACGCGTGAAAACAAACGGTAACATAAGAATTGGTGGTATGAAAAGAATGTAATAAATAAACGGTTGTAACTTGTCTGTACGTGTCATCAGTAATGAAAACAATAAAAATAATGTAGGAATAAAAAGTACAGAAAGTAAAGATGATTCAGCAAGAAGTAAAAGTTGTAATGATTCACGTATGATCGCTGCAATAATATGTACAGCTGCCCATGAAGCCACCATGAGTGATAATAAGCCAAACAATATTTTTGGCATGGTGTGTGGTTTATGAAAAAACAAATACACAGCTATTGCTATATCTATACACACGACAAATGAAAAAAGAATATATTCTATGCTCATATTGTTACATGCGTAACTTTATACCTTCCACTGTTTCATGCCAATGAAGAAGGATCGGAAGGGTTGTTTTTGTTGTATCAATCAGGCCTTGCAAGCGTTCTGTATCGTTCAGTGTATAGGGTGTTTGCGACTGTTTTTTCCCAAGAAAAAATAATGCAAGTATTCTTCCTTCTAAACGCACAATACACAACACCTCTGCATGGTGCGTTGAAAGAAATTTTAGGAGCAATTTTGTTGCCGTGTTCGGGAATTGACGAAGTTCCTCTGCCACCACTATAGCGTGCTGTTCTTGTAACAGCGGAATCATATCGTCATCAAAGGAAATAACATCTTTCGATTTTTTCGGAAAAAACGATACGAATCGATGATGCTGGCGTTGCGTGATGTAGATGTGCTGCACTTCAGCTGAGACCACCTGTTGTAAACTTTCTACTAATTCAGTCACAAATACATGTAGTTCTTTCGTAGAATGGAGTCGTTCAGACCCCTCTTCTACGCGTTTGGAAAGATCGAGTTGATCAAGAAAAAAGATACCATCAAGGACTTTTTTAAAATATTTTCGGTATGGTTCTGTGAAGAGTATCAACAATATACATGCAATAATCCATACTGCTATAGACGGAATAACAGCGTAAATAAGCCAAATAATACTAATAAATGCTGCTGCAGATAGGATGATACCAACACCGTATACTACTGACTTTTTTAACATAATGTGAATGTCCATAAAACGGTAACGAGTAATTGCATATATAGTAAACAAACTAAAAAAACTAGTACTAATACCAGAGATAATTTGACTTGCATTGAAAAAAAACGATCCAGAGAGATCAAAACCACCATCCAAAATATAAAAGAAAATAGGTGTGACTATGGAAATACCCATACAAAATGTTGCAGTAATAATTAAACCGATACCGATGAGTTTCAACCGCATTTTTTCTATTCCATTAGCAACTTTGTATGCTCGAATAAACATATAGATGTTCAAAAACATCACAGGAGCTAACAAAACATAATACCAAATCAAAAAAGGTCCTTCAGTAAGATGAAAAAAATATGGGCTAACAATATATGATCGACTGATTAAAACAGTACCCGGAATAAAACAAAGTAAACTCAGTAGTACGCAAACAATGTTAATAACAATGACAAACCATTTTGGAATAAAGGCTTTATGTGTTAAATGCCAAATAAAATTAAACCCTAACATGATTGCTAAAGCACCTGAAGCAAAATCAAGACGATCAATAAAAAAAAGAATATGCTCTGATGCTACGAAAAAAAACTCTGACCACAAAGACATCTCCCATATTATGAGTGAAATAAATACTAAAAAATATAAATAAACATTTTTATTGCGTATTTCACTAATAATAAAAATCCAAGTGACCATCAATATATCAAAGACAATCGATGCGGCAAAAAATATTTTTAAAAAATTCATTATGGATATTTCTGACATAAAAATCTGAATTCTATTATATACCTCAATAATTCATAAATAAAATGGAGCGAGTCGAAGAAGAATCCTCCAACTCGCTGACGTCCCATTTTACTATTTAATTGTACATATATGTAACAGCAAAGCGAGAAACTCGTCAATAGCAGATTGTTGGCGAAAACAGAGCCGTCAAATCATCGCCTACCACATATTTCATGTAATGTTAGCCACAAAAGAGTAAAAAACAGTTATCCCCAGACGGCGCTACTAGCAATTTATTTTTTAGTCAGTAAAAATGTTGCTCGGTAATCAGACTGCTGACGCTGTTTACTTAACACAGGTTCTGGAGTTAGTTTAATAATTTGAAGTGTATACGTTGCATCAGTTGCCTCACCAAAGTCGATACTATCTGGAATGTTATCAGATACAAGACCGTCTGATAAATATAACTTCGCTGGGATAGAATAGTCTTGGCCAGAAATATTCACTTCTACTGCTGCAGAACCAACAGCAATACACCCTCCATTTTTAGGACAACGAGAATCACCAGGCACACGCACTAATTGAATTGTACTGCCTGTTTTTGTTGTATATGTTTTTCCTACTGACAAAGTAAACCTCGATCGGTTTGATATAAAATTTATATTAGAAAATGCTACCATATAAATACCAACAAAAATAAGTATTACCACCGAACTCACAATTGCTGGTTTAATAATAGGAGATCGTCGCATATATAATTATTTTAATACTGATTATTATTTATATAACACACAAAATGAAATAAGGAAATGCCGGACGGGTGATGAAAATGTATGTCCGGCGCATACCAACGTTTATTGTAAGCTGACGTGGAAGCAATGAACAAAGTTGGTAGGGAAAAAGTGATTGGTCTAATTGCAGGAGCTCACGGAAATAGCTTTATTCCACCAATTGTAGCTTCTGGCAAAGGAATAGGAATCAATCCATTTGCTGGAGCAGCTTGACGCATTGATATAATTGAGAAGATGATCACGCCGAAGGTTGTCAGAGGTACAACCATCATCCTCTGTTGCTACATCAGTGCTGGGATATCCCCAACATTCTGTGTAATACGCCGTAGAGAGCCCAAAGTGCAGGTGGGTCGTTTCTCCATCAGAGTTCCAGTATGCCACTGTGCCGATTTGCTGCCCACGAATCACTGTTTGGCCTGCAGAAACCCACGAGTTGATGTGTCCATAGTACGCATAGAGTATGGGATATCCAGCACAGTTTTTATGCTGAATAATCGTTACTACCTGCCACAGGTCGTATTTGTCAGGATTGCGAACTAATTTAACCGTCCCATCACAAATTGCCATTGCAACGTTAGCGTCAGTGGTTTGATAGTCAGTTCCAGAATGAGCGGCATATTTGTTTTCCGGTTTCCCCATGGATTCGTCAATCGCCTTCCTGGAGCAGACTCCACCAACCCGGCAATCGCCAAGTACAGATGCGGGTGTTGTGTTCAAAGGTGGGAAAGGAACATTAGTAGGCGACGTCCCTTGATTTGTATACCAATTTTGAGCAAACGTTCCACTGTCACACGACCAGATTTGTACCTGGGTTCCGTTTGCCGTACCGGAGTTACTGATATCGAGGCACTTACCCAGAGCCTTCAGGTCGTTTTTGGACCAGGTCCACAGCTGTGCGGCAGTATTATTGCAGGAATAGAGTTGCACTTTCGTTCCATTAACCGAAGAATCACCCGCAACATCGATGCACTTGCCATTTGCGTTCACAATCGACATATTCGTCGGCGACCAAATTTGAGAACTCGTTCCAGTACATGAATACAACTGCAACTGTGAACCGTTCGCAGAATCTACATACAGGTCAGTACCAGCTAGGCTCAAACACTTCTTAGAGTCAAGACCGCTCCGCAGAGCTCCATCAATGAATGCCCACTGCTGTGCGTTTGAACCATTACAGTCGTACAATTGAATCTTGGTACCATTTGCTGTACCACCACCCGATACATCCACACATTTATTCGTAGCCTTCGAAAACTGAATGGTACCATTCACATAATTGAACTGCTGGTTTGTATTACCAGATTGGCAATCCCAGAGCTGGATCTTAGTTCCGTTGGCAGTATTCCCGTTAGCGACATCCATGCACTTGCCACTGTAACTAGAGACCATGGGTCCTTTCTTCAGATACCATGTTTGATTGCCGTTCCCAACACAGTCCCATTCTTGAATTTTGTTACCGTTAGCAGTGCCACCAGAAGAGTTGTCGAGGCAGCGACCAGAACCAGCTCTGATCATGTTTGGGGCTACTGCCGTGGTGGCAGTGCGGAAAATCGAGTTGTTATCGAGTAGAGGGTCAACAGTGCTCATGTCGGTTTCAGTCCATTCAACATCTTCCTGATTATTGAACGTCGATGGGTCGGCAGAAACTGAATTGGCCGTAGGTGATGCCTCAGTTGAATCATCGTCATCTTCGTTGCAACTCATCATCAGCATCACAAAGCAAAAAGAACACAGGGTCAACCACATTTTCAATGAACTATTCGCGCGCATAGCATACCTCCGTTTATTTGTGCGCGTTCCACTCATCTTCTGCCAAAATATTTTGGTAGAAACCAGAATGCGGGTAGATAGCTTTTCGCTCATCTATTATTATGGAACAGCATATCTATATTTTTTGCAATAGGGTGTTATTGGCGAAAACAGAGCCGTCAAATCATCGCCTACCACATATTTTATGTAATGTTAGCCACAAAGGAGTAAAAAACAGTTATCCCCAGACGGCGCTACAATGAATCTTGTGGCATGTCTGGTTCCTATCACACAAAAGTACAAATATGTGAACTCGACAAAATAAAAAAACCATAAAGAGCACAGCATCACACAGGAATTGCATAACACGGGGTGGTGATATGCTCTATATGGTTTTGGTTTGAGGGTGAGGTGAATTGTAAAAGAACTGTTGCTCGCGTGGGCATCACTCTCTGGTGCCTATTTTACGGACAGTCAGTAACGGAGGTCATCATGCTGCCTTCAGGCACGGTGTCGAGCATGCTGGGAGGAATGTCTTGCACTGCCGCCCAATCAAAGTCACAAGAGTCAAACAGGGATGCGCTTGCAATGGGCAACTTGTGTGTGCCATTAAAGTAGTAAATAGTGTAGGTGTCTCCTTGCAGCAGATCTCCTTCTGTAAAGGCTCCGCATTCTGCAGGATGGTCAATCAACAAACCTGTTGGAATGAGATCAAGAAGAGCGGAAGGGTAAAATGTCACATCTGCGGAATAGTAGCCGCAGGCATTGAGCACACTCCAGGAAGAGAATGGACGCAATAGCCCGTCAATGTACCAAGAGATGGTGTACCCACCAATAGGTCGTGTGACGGTTTCGTTGTACACAAAGGTCGAACCAACAGGAATGGCATCAATAATGCTCGGTGGCAGGTCATTGACCGCATTCCAGTCAAAC
>Ga0208373_1004149_pt1 | contig 13409 bp, 14 predicted proteins | sample RifOxyC2_FD_184036 | JGI IMG/M metagenome (GOLD analysis project Ga0208373, IMG submission 184036) | Soil microbial communities from Rifle, Colorado - Rifle Oxygen_injection C2 (SPAdes) | ecosystem: Environmental > Terrestrial > Deep subsurface > Rock core/Sediment | place: Rifle, Colorado...
CCTTCCAGTCAATAACAGCATTTGGATTCGCAGGAATGGGACAAGAAGTACTAGGAACTGGCGGTAGTGGCACGATTATACCTCCGTCATCAATTTCTTGACCACTGGGTGTTGATGACCCTTGAGCAAACAAAACCGCTGGTAAACTAATTGCCAACACTCCGACTAAAACTAACATTTTTATTTTCATAATATTTTCACTATATACAGGACTCCGATACATTTTATTAACTGTTAATAAAGACCTTTCAACACACATGTTATACCCCCCCGCAATTTCCGCAAATTAGTTATCCACAGCTCTTGTAGTCAGATTCTTGCCCAACAATCACATTTTACTTGATTAATAACTTCAAGCCAAGACCACTTGTTATTTTTTGAAGAAATGAAAGAGTTGGGTTTGTTTTACCAGTTTCAAAACGAGCAAGAACTGACTGAGTTATTCCGATTTTCTTTGCCAATTCTCTTTGAGTCATTCCTTTTTTAGATCGAGAAAGAGCAATCTTCCTAATAATCTGAAGTTCTGGTTGCAATTTAATGTAAGCTTTCCTTATTCCTGTTCTTTTGAAAGCTTCTTTTTTAAATTGATTTAATGTTTTCATATCATCCATGATATCATATATGCTATCTTAATGCAAGTGCCTTAAATAGTTATTATTATCTCTCGTTTATTTTATTTTTTAACATACAAAATTTACAGATTCCTAAATTCTTCTATCGTCCCGATAATGTCATCGGTGTTGAAAATCGCTGAGCCTATAACCAAGCGGGACGCACCCGCGCTTGAAAGCGCGGGTGCGGTATTAAAATCTATTCCCCCATCAACAGATATTATCAAGTCCGGAAATTTTCCTTTTAATATTTTTATATTTTCTATTACCCTCTCATCAAATTCTTGCTCTTGAAACCCGACTTTATTTATACCCATACACTGCACAAAATCAACATTGGAAATTAGAGGAAAAACCTGTTCCATTGGCGTGTCTATATTTACGGCTACGCCTATCTCAATCATTTCTCTCATATAGGTATCTATGCCCTCCATAAAATTTTTGAATTCTTCTAAATTGCCGACCGCTTCAATATGAAAAACAATTTTTTTCGCTCCCAGTTTAGTATAAATATCAAAATTTTCCACAGCATCGGAGACCAATAAATCAAGTTCAAAATCAATATCTTCCCAAAATGGCATCCCTTCTTTCTCATTTAAGATTTTTCTAAAATGGTCATCTAAATCGGTCTCCTCAAGGCCAGACCTTTTTGAATTCTCAAGGTCTGGCCTTTTCCCGACCGATAGAAATGGCCAAGTTAAATTTGGTACAAAAATTCCGTCACAAATATCTATCTGTACGACAGGAACTATTCCGCGCACGAGCGCAATTTTATTTTTTAAATCTTCATAATTTTTCGGCAATACCGCTGGAATTATTTCGATCATGATTGTATATAAAGCACAGCTTGCATAAATCTTTTGTCCTTGCACCCTATCCCTTCGAGGTAAAACCCTCGGGAAACAAAAAATTTATGCAAGCTGTGCTAACCAATCTTTATATTATCAATCTTACCCAAACGGCGAATATGCCTTTCATCTTGGCTAAAAGGAGTATTCAGCCACAGGTTCACGGCATCCATCATGCTTTCTTCTGTAAAATATCTGGCACCCAAAGAAAGAATGTTTGCGTTGTTGTGTTGTCTTGACCTTACTATTATATTTGACTCATCGTCTACTACTGGCGTAGCCTTGCCATAGTCCACCACGGCTCTGACGTGGGGAAATTTATTCGCAGCTATTGCCTCGCCTTCTCCTGTGCCTCCTAAGATAATGCCTCTTGCATTATCTGGGTCTTTTGAAACTTCTCTTGCAACTGGAACGACAAAATCAGGATAATCATCTCTTTCATCATAGTCATAAGCCCCTTTATCTATAACTTCGTACCCTTGACCCTTTAAAGAAGACACTAATTTTTCTTTTAGTACATAACCAGCATGGTCTGTGCCTATAAAAATCTTCATATTTATATTATACCACAAACACCGTTAAAAAAATCCAGTAGTTTTAATAAAATTCAGTTTCATATTAAGTTAATATATCAACTTTTCTCCTGCGTTAATTTTTAATCTGTCCGTAAAAAATCACCATGAACTGTTCCAAATGGACTAACATATACTCCATGCCATTCAACTTTTAACTCTTCTTCAGGATTATAAATTTTCATTCCACAACCATATGTGATTGATGATTTAAACCCAAAAATAAATCTCCCTGTATTTTTTATTTCATGGAGACTGCATCCATCCATTACTCCATACCACTCAGATTGGAATTTTTCATTAATCAAGTTTTCTACTTTTACTTTAGTCAACCAAGGTGACCAAGCAAGAATTATTAAAGCAAGTATAATGATAATTAGTGTGGATTTTTTCATAAAAATTATTTACTAACTATATTAGACTCCCAGTTTTAATTACGTGGTCGACCAACGTATAGGTATACCCCATTTCATTATCATACCACGCCAGCACTTTGACCAAGTTTCCTCCCACTACCCGAGTCATGGATAAGTCGGCGATAGAACCATATCGGCTGCCTAAAATGTCGCTGGAAACAAGCTCTTCTTCCGTCACCGTAAAGATGCCTTCCCATCTTTTGTCCTTTGACGCCTTTCTAAGAATTTCATTAACCTCTTGGACAGTGGTATTTTTCTTTGAAATAAAAGTAATATCAACAATTGATCCGGCTACTACCGGCACTCTCATCGCTATGCCATCAAAAAGACCATTCAGCTTCGTAAATGCTTTGGTAACCGCAATTGCCGCCCCAGTTGAAGAAGGCACGATATTTTGCGCGGCGGCACGTCCTTCGCGAAAATCTTTTTTATTCGGTGAATCCACGATAGATTGGCTGGCAGTATAACCATGGGCGGTATTTAAAATCGCTTTTTCTATGCCAAGAGTTTCATCCAAAATAGCTATCAAGGGACTGGCCGCGTTCGTGGTGCAAGATGCGTTGGAAGTAATATCGCAAGCGCCGAATTTTTCTTCGTTTACTCCCATTAAAATAGTCTCGCCTTTTACTGTGTCATCTTCATTTTTTACTGGGGCCGTAATAACAACCTTTTTCGCTCCACAATCAATATGAAATTTTGCTTTTTTATATGAAGTAAATAATCCTGTTGATTCAACTACTACATCAATATTTAAATCTTTCCAAGGGAGCGAAGCAGGATCTTTCAGGGCTAAGACTTTAACCTTTTTTCCATCTACCACCAAATTTTCCCCTTCCATTTTTATGTCGTGATCCCATTTCCCGTAGACTGTATCATACTTAAGCAGGTACGCCATATTGGCAATATCGCCCAAATCATTTACTGCTACTATCTCTATCTCCGGACGTTCCCAGGCTATCTTTAAAAATGCCCTGCCTATTCTGCCAAAACCATTAATAGCCACTTTAATCTTTTTCATGGTCTTAATTATACCAAAAACAAATAAAACAACAAACAAAAATATGCTATGATATTAAAAAAGATGCAAGAAACAGAACCAAAATTTATACACCTTCACACACATTCTCATTATTCTCTTTTGGACGGACTTTCCAAACCCAGGGAGTTAATAGCTCTCGCCAAAAAATATAAAATGCCAGCTATGGCTATTACAGACCACGGCAATATGTATGGAGCCATAGAATTTTATAAACTAGCAAAAAAAGAAGGCATAAAACCTATCATCGGAGTGGAAGCATATATGGCAGAACGTTCTCGCACAGACAGAGAATACGGCGTAGATAACAAGCGCTATCATTTGACTCTCTTAGCGAAAAGTCTGGAAGGCTATAAAAATTTGATAAAGCTCGTGACAATTTCAAATACGGAAGGATATTATTACAAGCCAAGAATGGACAAAGAGATATTAAAAAAATATGGAAGCGGAATAATATGTCTTTCTGGATGCCTGGGGGGAGAATTGTCCCAGAGTATAGTGCGCAGCGATTTTAAAAAAGCGGAAGAGCTTGTCACTGAATACCGGGACATTTTCGGCAAGGAAAATTATTTTATAGAGATTCAATGCCATCCGAAAGTGGAAAACGACAAAAATGTGCGCGAAGCGCTGATAAAACTGGCTAAGAAATACGATATACCGCTGGTGGCCACGCAGGATTCTCATTATCCGTGCAGTGATGACCATGAGGCACATCACACCCTGCTTCAAATAAATACTCAAAGCGATGTCAGGGAAGGATCAAAGTTTGAATTTTCGGATGATGATTTTTCTTTTCTCAGCGCCGAAAGAGCACTGGAAATTTTTAAAGATATTCCCGAAGCGGTAACCAATACGGTAAAAATAGCCGGAATGTGCAATCTAAAATTAGAATTAGGTAATTGGGTCTTTCCTGATTTTAAAATTGAAGAAGGAAAAACCTACGATGAAAAACTGCGTGAATTAACTTATGCCGGTTTTAAAAATGTTGGCATAAAAGAAACGCCGGAAATAAAAGAAAGGGTAGAATACGAGCTTCAAATTATCTTCAAAAAGGGCTACTCACCTTACTTCTTGGTGGTGGACGACCTACTGGACTATGCTAAAGAAAATGGCATTTTAACCACCATCAGAGGCTCGGTGGCAGGCTCTATGGTCACTTATTTGCTTGGCATTACTAATGTAAATCCAATAGAATACAAACTTCCATTTGAAAGATTTTTGAATCCTTTCCGTCCATCTCCTCCGGATATTGATATGGATTACGCCGACAATAGGCGGGATGAAATGATAGAATACGCCAAAAAGAAATACGGCGAAGATAAGGTGGCCCAAATCGGAACATTTGGCACGATGATGGCGCGGGGCGCCGTACGAGATGTAGCTCGCGCCCTGGGTTATCCTTATAACATAGGCGATAGGATTTCAAAAATGATCCCGATGGGTTCGCAGGGAATGCCAATGACCATAGACCACGCTATGGAAATGGTGCCAGAATTAAAGGGAGCATATAAGGATGAAAAAGATACTAAAAAGATAATAGATCTCGCCAGAAAACTGGAGGGGTGCGTCCGGCACATCTCGGTGCACGCCGCCGGGGTGGTTATCGCCCCGAAACCTCTTTATGAGTATGTGCCTACCCAATTTGACCCAAAAGGTGGAAAAATAATTACCCAATATGACATGTATAGCGTGGAAGATGCGGGACTTTTGAAGTTTGATTTCTTGGGTATCAGAAACTTGGCTATCCTAGGAGATGCTGTCAGTTTAGTAAAAAGATTTTACGGTATAAATATAAATATAGAAAAAATTCCATTGGATGATAAAAAAACTTTCGCTCTTTTATCCAGTGGACAAACTGAAGGGCTTTTCCAGTTAAATGGCGCGGGCATGACCAGATTCTTGAAAGAATTGAAACCCTCTTCCATCCACGATATCAATGCTATGGTAGCGCTTTACCGCCCTGGACCGATGGAATCAATTCCAGAATATATCAGGCGCAAACACGACAGAAAGCTGGTAAAATATTTGGATCCCAGGATGAAAAAATTCTTGGGCGAATCGTATGGACTGATTGTTTATCAGGATGATCTTCTTTTTTGCGCTATAGAACTGGCGGGCTACAACTGGGAAGAAGCGGACAAATTCCGCAAGGCCGTCGGCAAGAAAATTCCGAAGGAAATGGCAGCCCAAAGAGAAAAATTTACCGAGGGCATAATTGAAAACGGACAGACTCCAGAATTTGCGGAAAAACTTTGGAAAATTTTTGAACCATTTCAAGCCTATGGTTTCAATAAAGCCCACGCCGCCAGCTACGGCAGAGTGGCTTATCAGACGGCTTATATGAAAGCGAATTACCCGGTGGAATATATGACTGCCATCCTAACCGCTGAATCAGGCGACACAGAAAAGATATCCGAAATAATCAATGAATGCAAAAATATGAAAATACCAGTTCTTCCTCCGAATATTAACGAAAGCTATGGGGGTTTTACTGTCATAAGAGACGAGGAGAAAAACACTAGTGAGAAAATAAGATTCGGACTTTATACCATCAAGAATTTGGGTACTGATATAGCCGACGCTATAATCGCCGAAAGAAAAAATCCGCCAACTGGCGGAGGAAAATTCAAATCAATTAGCGATTTTTTGGACAGAATCAAGCACAAAAATTTGAATAAAAAATCCATGGAGGCCTTAATCAAATCCGGGTCCATGGATGAATTTGGAGAACGAGGGTCCCTCCTTCATAATCTTGAAAGCATGCTAGAGTACAATCATCAGTCTTCCAAGCAAAACGAAAATCAAGTCTCTCTTTTTGGCGGAATGGCTCAAGAGGAGCTTCCCTCTTTCAAGCTGAAAGATTCCCCGCCCGCCACTTTGGCGGAAAAACTGCTTTGGGAAAAAGAACTCTTGGGACTTTACATTTCTGGGCATCCGCTTGATCGCCTGCGCGAAAAGTTGGAAAGCCGGGATGTGAATATTAAAAGGATAAAAGAGAAAATAGACAACGGAGTTCAAGTTACTGTTGCCGGCATTATAGAAACATCTAGAGTAATTATCACCAAAGGAGGAAATAACCGCATGGCCTTTCTAAAAATTTCAGATTTAACCGGAACCATAGAGGCTGTGGTTTTTCCCAGCATATTCAGGGAAGCCATGGATATACTCGCTCCCGAAAAATGTATCGCCTTTTCTGGCAAGGTCTCTCTGCGCAACGGCGAAAAAAGCATCATCATAGAGGCGGTGAAAGAGGTGTAAAAAGAGAAAATCCGGGTCGGATTTTCTCCGAGCCGGATTGTTAATTTTCTGCTCTTACTCCTTTTCCATCAATCCCCTTTAAAACGGAAAACATTTTAATCTCATACCCATTTTTCCTTAGCCTTCTTTTAAAATTTAAACGAAGAATAAAGAAAATTATTAAATTAATAAACATAAAGATAATTGCTCCGTAGTTTATTAATTTAACAAAAAAAACACCCTCATATCCCCATCCTTTTACTACTACAGAATATACAGGAAAAATCATAAGAACAAAAGTTGTAAGAATTATTGAATCCAAATAAAAAGGATTCCATACTTTTTTCTTAAAACCTTTTTTATCTTCTGGAAATATAAACAAAAACACAGAAAACATAAAGACAATAAAACCAGAAAAAAAAGAAAAACAAAAAACTAAATTCTGTAAATCAGACATAAATCCTCCAAATTTTGGAATGGGAAAAATTGAATTAAATTAACTTTTGATGAACCGAACTATGTAAAGTATAGCACTTTTGAAGATAAATGTCAAGTGTGTGTAGGGTGAATGCCTATAATAAAGAGTTTTGATTCTTTCCCTGACAAGAGGGTTGGGGTTGTATTTCGTTGGAAATGTTTAACCCCCTAAATCCCCCTTGTCAGGGGGATTTACGTTACGGTTCCTCCCTTGACAAGGGGAGGTCAGGAGGGGTTGTATTCTTTCTAATTAAAAAGAGACATGGCTTTGCCCTTCCCTTCTGTAAAAATTATCTCCAATGCTTCAGCCACTTTTTTAGAAAGTTTTTTCAGTTCGTCTAATTCGCTTTTCTTATATTCGCCGAGCAAAAAATTCAGCACCGCTTTCTCTCCTTTTGGTTTTCTAATTTTTCCGGATGGAGTAGCAGGCGAAGTGCCGATTCTTATACGCAAAAATTCTTCGGACTTTAGCGCTTTGATGACCGAACCCAAACCATTGTGCCCGCCGGAAGACCTATTAAAAGAAATCTTCATTTTGCCTAGCGGCAAATCAATATCATCATAGATAATCACAAGATCTTTTAAATCTTTCTTTGTTTTAATGAGAGGCGCTACCGCTTTGCCCGAATTGTTCATAAAATTATCGGGGGTAAGAAATTTGATTTTCATATCGCTTAATTTATTTTCAACCAACCCAACCATAATCCGTCCGGTATTATGTCTGGTATTTTCATATTTTTCGCCCGGATTTCCCAAACCAACTACTAATTTCATATTTCTATCATAACAGAAAACAATTTTATTTCCAATTAACCCCCTAATCCCCCTTGTCAGGGGAGGTCGAGAGGGATTATATCTTTTTATTACACATCAAACTTTTCCATTGTGTCAAGATTTTTTTATGTTAGAATATACAAATGGAAGAGGAGAAAATTGAAAGGGAAATCAAAAATAAATCCACCGGACGCTCATTTTGGGAGCTGGCACGCTTCGCTCTAGTAGCGATAGCCATAGTCATTCCTATACGAGTATTTATCGCTCAACCATTTATAGTCTCAGGTTCTTCTATGGTCCCCACTTTTGAAGACGGGCAATACCTGATAATAGATGAAATATCTTATAGATTAAACGATCCGCAAAGAGATGACGTAATAGTTTTCAAATATCCCAATGACACAGACAAATTTTTTATCAAAAGGATAATCGGTCTGCCCAACGAAACATTAGATATAAAAGGAAACGACATTATGGTGACCAATAAAGAATATCCCAATGGTTTGAAACTTGATCAACCATACGTAAAAAATACGGCGGACAATACTGTGCATTTTGAACTAAAAAATGACGAATACTTTGTGATGGGCGATAACAGATCCGCCAGTTCTGACTCAAGGTATTGGGGTGCGGTGCCGAAAAAACTTTTGATAGGAAAAGTATTCTTGCGGCTATTGCCGATAAACAAGATAAATGTGTTGCCTGGGAACTATAAACAAACCGAATAAACCAAAATAAACCAATTTCTATGAAAAAATCAAAACAGCACACAGCCTCAAAAGGGGCCCAAACCCGAACGAAGATAAAGGATTTTCCATCACCAAAAGGAATGAGAGACCTTATGAATGATGAATATTATTTTTTCCAGGGATTTTTTGAAAAAGCGCAAGAAATAGCGGTATACTACGGTTTTAAACCGATTGAAACTCCAATTCTAGAACATGAAGAGCTTATTACCGGGGGCATTGGCGAAGGTACCGATATTGTGGATAAAGAAATTTATAACCTCAAAACCAAGGGCGGAGATCATTTAGCGCTCCGGCCGGAACATACGGCTCCGTTGATGCGCGCTTACATAGAACACGGAATGCAAAATGTGCCCCAGCCTGTGATGTTTTACCAATGTGGACCGGTCTTCAGGCATGATAAGCCCCAACGCGGACGCTATAGGCAATTCTGGCAATTTGACCTGGATTGCCTCGGCAGCGATAAGAGTATTATGGACGCCTTGGTAATTAAAACAGGTATAAACATCTTAGAAGAAGCAGGAGCGCCAAATCTTTCTGTTGATATAAACTCTATCGGTGATAAAGAATGCCGAAATAGTTATATCAGGGAACTTGTAAATTATTACAGAAAACATATCAGTGGTCTGCCTGCCATAGATCGTGAACGCTTAAAAATAAATCCGCTTCGTATTTTGGATTCTAAAGAAGAAAAAACAAAGGAAATAAATGAAAACGCGCCGGATGCAATTTCATTTTTATGCCCTTCTTGTAAAAAACATTTTAAAGAGGTATTAGAATATTTGGAAGAGATGAATATCCAATATAATATAAATAAAAATTTGGCGCGCGGACTTTCATATTATACTCGCACTGTTTTTGAAGTATATACGGAAAACGAAGAAGACGACGGGCCACCAGTACAAATCGCTTCTGGCGGAAGATATGATTACCTGGCAAAAAAAATTGGTGGGAAAAAAGACGTTCCAGCCGTAGGTTTTTCAATGGGAGTAGACAGAATAGTTGAAGCGAAATGGTACAGGAAACTCTCCCCTCGCATATTAAAAAAACCAAAAGTATATTTTATCCAACTTGGCCCCGAGGCGAAATTAAAAAGTCTGAATATAATTGAAATCCTGAGAAAAGCGCACATCCCTATGGCTCAGTCGCTCTCAAAGGACAGCCTCGGTTCCCAGCTGGCTGTAGCTGAAAAATTGCAAGTCCCCTATACTCTTATTTTCGGGGTGAAAGAAGCGCTTGATAATTCAGTAATCATACGCGATATGTCCAACAGATCCCAAGAAAACGTAAAATTGGATAAGCTTCTGGAATATCTAAAAGAAAACAAATAAAATAGAATGAAAAAGATAGTTCAAAAAGAAGATAAAATTCTGCGTGAACACACAAAAGAGATTCCGGTGGGCGAAATTACAACCCCAAAAATAAAAAAAGTGTTAAAGGAAATGTCTGAAGCTTTAAAAAGTCAGAGCGATGGAGTGGCCATCGCCGCCCCGCAGATAGGCTATCTCCTTTCTACTTTCGTAGTGTCGGGAAAAATTTTTCATAAAGACTTTGTCAGGGGAGAAAAAGAGTTCAAAAAAATTCCGGAAGAAGAAATACAGAAAAATCTAATTTTTATCAATCCAAAAATTTCAAAACTTTCAAAAGAAAAGGAATGGCTGCCGGAGGGGTGTCTTTCCGTGCGTTGGCTTTACGGTAAAAATCGCAGATCCAAAAAGGCGACCGTCACGGCTTATGACGAAAACGGCAAAAAATTTCAAAGGGGCGCTTCGGGCCTTTTGGCTCAAATATTCCAGCATGAAACAGATCATTTAAGAGGTGTTCTTTTTATTGATAATGCAAAAGATGTAAAAGAAGAATTACCAAAGTAGTTTATAAAGTTATAAATAGAGAGAACAAAAAATATAAAGATTAATTAATTCACCATCTAACGTTTGGGAATATCAGAAGTTCGCTGTAGCGTAGCGGAAGCGAATTTGGGTGGAAAAAATTTGCACTCCTTAAGAATGTAATTAAGGCAAATTTCTGGAACCTGATATTCCTTGTTATCGGATGTAAATTTAGCCATTTGTTTTTTAAAAAATTGGGGCAACCATTCTGGCGGTTGCCCCCTGTGTTCACGCCGTTTTGAGAGCAAGAGCCTCCTGACGAATCTTTTTTGCCAGTTCAGTGTTGCCTTCGGCAACCGCCTGAGTAAAAGCATGCCCCAACTGCATCAATTTTCCCCTAATCTTGGGGTCATTCGTCAAGAAGGTGGTGTCTACCTTTTTCTTTCTTACCATTTCTCATCACCTCCTTTTTGATTGTGGCGTAGATTATTTTTATCAGATAACGAATATTATGTCAAACCTAAATGGTTAAATTTATTTCCGATAACGTCAGGGATATACGAAGTTTTTCTGGAGCGTAGCGGAAGAAAAATTTGGGTGAGGGGCAAATGCAACTCATTAATGTAAGTAATAAATCGTATTTGCCCTGAACCGCTTATCCCGTGTTAGGCGAAGTATTGCTCGGGGCATTGCGTTCTATCATATTCATAACTGATAAGTACTGGCCTAGACGGTAGCCCCATGTTTGAGTGCGTAAAATCCCATAAAATTTTGCAATAGATTCGGCAAGTTCCGGTTTATTGTTCTTCATGTCTTGAAGTATGTCATCTGGCATAAGTCCTTGCGCTTCTTTTTGATGTACGAAATCGTAAATTTCTTGGAGCAAGCGGAAAATTTCATTAGGCGGTACTTCTAAAAATTTTTCTCCCGCTGCTTTTCTTTTAATCATATGTTGTTTCAACTTCTCATTGCTTTCGCTAGGTAATTCTGCTTGGATGTCGGCTAATTCGGAACGAGTTTCTTCAATGTATTTGTTTATTGTTTATTGTTTATTGTTTCTGCGGTAATGCCAAACGACATATCGCCAATGAAATTTTCCGCTTGCTTTGGTCCGCTTTCTATTGTCATATTATTGTAATTAAGTATTAAATGCCCCGAGTAATATTTCACTTAACTAGTTTCTTTGTAAATTGTTTTTGGTTATGATATGATATCCTGTATATTATGTTGAGTATCATATTATAATCAATTATCGACCTAATGTTTATATTATATCATGGAGGATTACTTAAACAAGACAACAAATTAAAATTACGAAACTATAGTCCAAAAACAATAAAGGCTTATTTATTTTGCATAGAATTATATCTAAAATATAAAAAAATAAATCTAGATAAATTAGATGAAGAAAATATAAAAGATTTTTTATTATTGTTAAAAGAAAAAAATAAATCATCTCAAACTATTAATCTATATCTAAATTCTATAAAATTTTTTTATAGCCAAATCCTTAAGATATATAAAAAAATAGATATAAAATTTGCTAAAAGAAATAAAAATCTACCCATAGTTCTGTCTAGAGAAGAAATTAAAAAAATTAAAAGTCCTTTTGATACTATATGAAAAATAAAAATTTAAATTTCATATTCTGGGGAACGCCAGATGTAGCATCTGAAACTTTAAAGATTTTAAAAGAAAATGGTTATATGCCGTCGCTTATTATTACCGCGCCTGATAAACCTCAAGGACGAAAGATGACTATTACTCCCCCGCCGGTGAAAATTTGGGCCATAGAAAACAAAATTCCATACACTCAACCAGAAAAATTAAGCGAGGAACAGAATATTTTAAAAGGACAGTCCTTAAGAGAGTTTCCCCAAGGACTGTCCTTGGAATCCAAAAATATTCTGCCCGAACTGTCTATTATTGTCGCTTATGGAAAAATAATCCCGGAAAATATCTTAAATCTGCCCAAATTAGGTTCCGTAAATATTCATTACTCATTACTGCCAAAATATCGCGGGGCTTCTCCGGTAGAATCGGCTATTTTAAATGGAGATACAGAAACAGGCATCACTATTCAAAAAATGGAATACAAAATGGATACTGGACCGATTATCGCCCAAGAAAAAGTAGAAATTAGCCCCGACGAAAAAGCGGGAGAATTACGAAAACGTTTAATAAAAATCGGAGGAGAACTTTTGGTAAAAATATTGCCTGATTTTATAGATGGAAAGATTAAATTAACTTCTCAAGACGAACGCCTGGCGTCCGTTTGTAAAAAAATAAAAAAAGAAGACGGACTGATAGATTTGAACAATGACCCGATAAAAAATTACAACAAATTCCGCGCTTATGCTATTTGGCCCAGAATTTTCTTTTTTAAGGATAGCAAAAGAATCATAATCACTGACGCAGTTTTGGAAAACAATCAATTTGTTATAAAAAAAATAATTCCCGAAGGTAAAAAAGAAATAAATTGGAAAGAATTTAAAAAACAAAATTAAATGATATATTTTCTGTTGTGAATTTAAGCATATGCTTAAATTCACAACAAATTCAATACACTAGCCAGAGGCTAGTAAACCTCCCTCTGATAACACTTTTCACAGTATATAATCTCTAGTTTATCAGGAGCATAAGAAGTTTCAAATTCATTATTGCAACCTTCTTTCATACATTTTCGGTGCCAAAGTTTTAGAGGATTTCTTTGTTTTAATCTATTGTAGTATCTGCAGTTGGGACATAAGTGGGGTAAAGGCAGATTCATGCGTTTGTAGAAAGCAAGTTCATCTGGAATGATTTTGAAGGCTTCGGTGCATTGTTCGTTACATTTTCCTTGATGTTCACATTCGATTACTTT
>Ga0208373_1004152_pt1 | contig 13402 bp, 11 predicted proteins | sample RifOxyC2_FD_184036 | JGI IMG/M metagenome (GOLD analysis project Ga0208373, IMG submission 184036) | Soil microbial communities from Rifle, Colorado - Rifle Oxygen_injection C2 (SPAdes) | ecosystem: Environmental > Terrestrial > Deep subsurface > Rock core/Sediment | place: Rifle, Colorado...
CGCCCGCTCGTTCCATTGCCGGCAAATAATTTGGATCTGTCATTGAAATAACTAGAATCTCTCCCTTTCCAACTTTTTTCATCTCTTCCAGCTTGCCAACTACCCTGCATATCCCCTGAATTTTTCCAGGAAAAGCAACGCTACCCTTTATTTCACTAATAATTTTTCCGGGATCGAAAGACTTTAAAAGGAATTCCTTGATATCCTTAATTTTCTCATTTGTTAATTCATGCCTTGCATCCCCGATTATTATACAACTTACTCCTTTTTTTCTTTTCTCTAGCAATTCATTATAATCTAAATTATTAATTAATGCCTGGTTTATTTCTCCAGATGAAAAATGTTTAATATCTAAAATATCAATATTTAATCTTAAAGAAATCTCTCTAAATAAATTCCACGAATTGAAAAAAGCAACATACACAACGTCTACCCGAAATGATCTAAGAAATCCGAAAATTTGGATAATTTTTGCCAGATCGTTTAATTCTCGAAAAGAAGAAACTTTCTTCATAGCTCTTTTCTGCTTCTTCTTCATCTCTTTTTCCGCTTTTTCCATCATTTTATATTCATATTTAAAATCTGATTTTTTTATTTTCTTCAACTTATCCAAAAAATATTTTTCATCAAACGGATAGTCCTCCAAATTAACAACATTTAACCAGCCAAATTCCTTCGTATGCGCTTTTATTTTATTTTTAACCAAAGAAGAACTAATCCCATACTTTTCGGAAAACACCGCAATGCGCAATAAATTTATCCTTTCCTGTAAGGCAAATATCTTTCTCTTTGGATAAGTCAAAGCAATCTGATAATCATAAAAATCTTGCATTTTAAGCTTGTTTTTATTAATAAATTCCTTCAAAAAAAACTCAAATTTATTAGTTAAAAATTCATCGATTGAATGCATGCTAAACATAAAAGGCACAAAAAGCTTGCACTCTTGAATAAGCTGCATGAATTTTTTTCCTAAATCCTCATTGCTTAACCTTTGCAAATCAAGCTTACCTATCTTTTTTGATAAGCGAATTAATTTGTTGCCGACTTCTAAACAATGATCCGCATAATTAAACAAAAAATTCTTATTTTTTTTATACTCATCTTTTATAATTCGTCCAAGGCCGTCCCATTCTTTTTGTATATCAAAATATTCTCCGCTATCCAGCCATATTCCCATCGATCTTTTAAACGGATAGCCAAGTTTCCGACTCATTGTTGTTGATTCCCCTTCCTGAAAAATCTCATGACTTAACACGATAGAATTCCATTTTCCTCTTTTCCGCCACTTTTCTTTTTTTATTTTTGCAAACAATAAATTGACCGGCGAATTATTAGTTTTTATTATTTTTTGGGTTTTCATACTTTTATCCTTAAAACATAAAAAAGATTTTTAATTATTCATTATAAACATCTTCAATCAACTTAAAATCTATTGAATATTCTATTCCATTATAGATCAAAAATCCTTCCCCATTTTTAACCTTAATGTGCATTATTTCACCTTCTTTAATCTCTCCACCAAGCTCCCGGACTCCCTCTGAATCGATTTTTCCTCTATTTTTCAAATAAACTGCTAACGCAGCCATATGCCAACTATGATCTGCTGGCGCTACAATCATTGGCCTATCTTTAACGCCATAATGACTCGCAAGCCCCTCAAGTGTTTTTATCAGTCGCAGTTGTTGTTTGGCAACTTCTATCGGATCAGGACCTTTAACTCCATCTATTGGGGCCCCTCCTGTTTTCATCCATAATTCCGCGTATTTAAATTTATCTTTACTCCCTGTAGCTTTTGCAAGCGCATCATAATATTCGTCGCTCCACTGCCCAAAAGATAAATATTTCCCCGAAACAAGAGGCGTGTCCACAATAATTTTTTTCTCTGGGTTTTGATTTATTATTCTAGCTATTTCTGCTGCCATTCTTTCAGGATTTTCTTCCTTTTTAATTTTTTGCACATCATCCCAATTTATTATCATCATGTCTTCTCTTTTCTCATCGACAATAATTTGTTTGACACCCTCACCAATGGCTATAGCCGTAGATTTTGTCCGTGAATTTTCCGATGCGGCTCCAATGAAAAGGACTGTTTTAGGATCGCACTCTTCCATAAATTCAACAAAATTTTTTGCTTTTTCTCCTTTTGCCAAGTCAACTCCCTCTTGAGAAAGACCAGGATATTCATTAACATCCCCACCCGGTAAAGAATGCCGAAAAAATAAAAAATTTTTATAATTTTCACCTTGCATATAAAATATTATTTTTTTCTGTCAAATGCATTAACAATTTTTAATACACCGACTAAACAAAGAATAAATATTTAAATTTAATAAATACTAACATTTTTAGCCAAATGAAAAGACATCAATCAACATAATAATATTATATTTTTTTCAAAATTTTTACTATCCCCTTTTCCGCGTCCACCTCAACTAAATCCCCGTCTTTCAAAACTTGCGTGGCAATTTTTGTGCCAACAATGCAAGGTATGCCAAGTTCTCGCGAAACAATCGCCGCATGGCTAGTTAATCCCCCCGCATCTGTTATTATTACTGAAGATTTTTTCATTAAAAATATATATTCCGGCGTGGTCATTGGCGCAACCAAAATATCTTTTTCTTTAAAATAATCAGCCTTAAATGGATCAAATATTATTTTAACCAATCCTTTAACGACTCCTCTTTTGCCAGCACTAGCAACTATTCCTTTAATCAAATTAACTTTCGTCTTTATTTTTTCTTCTCCATATTTTTTCCAATATTTTTTTGTTAGCGTACTATTTAATTCCTGAATCCTGCCTGCGCGGCAAAAAAAGCCAAATTCTTTTTCTCGTTTTTGTAAAATCCGGCTAATATCTTTTTTAATTGCCTCAATAACTTCCAAGGTACTCGCATTCTGCAAATCCGACATCTCATAACCTTTCCTTCTTGCCACTTCTTTTAAAAATAAATCCTTGTAATGAAGATAAATAAATATATGTTTTTTTCGTTCGTCCTGCCAAGCAACCCCGTAACTCAAAGCGCGCGCGATATCCATTATTTCTTCGGCTAAACCAAATTGATTTTTTATTTTTAACTTTTCCTTCTTAACGCTTGTTAAACGGCTATTTAATTTATTTTCTAAATCTTTGGGTAATTTCTTTTTTCTTTTTTGAAAAAAACTTAAAGGCAGAACTTTTGTTCCATTATAGCTATTATGCAGCCAAAAATACTGTTTTTGATGAATTCGCAAATCTTTTGTTTTGGATAAAGCAATTTCCTCTTTTTGATAAAACGACAATTCTTCCGGAGCTGTTAAAATTTCCAAAGCTTTTTTTCTATCAATTTTATTTAAAATATATTTTTTTAATTTTTCCTCAAGCAAATAGTCAGAACCATAATTACCAAGTTCCATCGGTACTGTTGGTACCCAAAAATCAACCAGCAAATCATAAAATTCTTTGCCAAGCTGATACAGCTTATCATCGCTTAATTTGGTCAATTTCAATCGTGAAAATCTTTTTTCAAACTCATTTATTTTATCCGCAATTTTTTTCCATTGGTATCTTAGTTTCAGTCTTGATTGTTCGGGCAACATATAAGCAAGAAAAATTTTAGCGCCCGCTTTTCTAATTTCTGCAAATTCATTCATCCACAACATTCGCCCTTGTTTAAGCAAAAAAAGACCCTTAGGCCAAGCAAAACCAGAAAATATTTTTGGGTATACATAATATATCGCATCATTAAAATCAGACATATAAAAAAACTTGCCTGGCGCTGGCCCCCAGCGGAATATTTCTTTTTTTGAATTTAATGGCAATTTTTGTTTCATTTTATTTTTTTGATTATTTCTCTATCCCCACCAGCCTTAAGCAAAATGCTACATGCCAACTAGCTCGTGCAATTTTGCCTCAAATTCCTCAAATTCCTTTGTTTCCGCCGCTAATATTTCATTCATTTTTTCTTGGATCATATCACAATATGAAAAAAGGCTCCTGCCATGTATATTTTTTGATATTTCTTCTTTCGGAAAAGCGCCACTTCGTAAAAAAGGCCTTACCTTATTTAGCGCATAAGCCCATGCATTTCTTTCTTTTAATAAAACTAATTTAAGTTTTTCGTAATTTGATGAATCTTCTATCCATGCCCGTGCATTTCGCCACTCAGATTTATCATCCGTCCGTTCGTAATCCACGCAATGGCCTATTTCATGAAGAATTATTAAAATTCCCGCGATTGATGCAATATCACCTTTAACAAGACAGCCTTTCTCGATAACGTTAGCGCTTCCATTATAAGCCTCCAAAAATGGATTAAATAAAATACGATAACCTTCGGGCAATTCTGTTAAAATGTCAACCTCCATATTTGTCTGCTTATCAATAATACTAAATTGCTCTAATATTCTCCAATCGTTCGATGGATCAGTATTGCCCAGAAGGCCTTCTATTTCATCTGGACCACGCACAAAATTACGATAATCAGCAAATCCATACTTAAATTTAGCTTTTAATTTTTCATTTTCAACACAAACATCACCATTGTGTTTATATTCAACATTGCCAATGGGTTCTCGAATAGCCGAAGAAACTTCCTCTCTCAACTTCATTTTTGAATGTAAATATTGTTCTGAATTTTCCATATTTTAAATAAAATTTTTTAGAATTAGCTTATCTACTTGTTCACATGAAAACAAAAAACAACAACCTTGCTATTTCTTTTCTAAAATTTTGATTATTCCTTTATTCGCATCAACCTCAACCAAATCCCCGTCTTTAAGGGTCTCTGTCGCAACTTGAGTGCCGATAATACAAGGCTTATTTAATTCCCTTGAAATAATCGCCGCATGGCAAGTTATTCCTCCCTCGTTAGTTACAATCGCGCCGGCAATTTTCATAAGCGGCACGTATTCCGGCCTAGTCATAGTTGCCACCAAGATATTTCCTTTTTTAAACTTTTTAAAATCGCTTTTATTCTCAACTAATTTAACCTTGCCAATGATCTTTCCCTTATTAGCAATCATTCCTGTTAATTCTTCTTTTCTAAGACTATCCACCAAGAGCCTATAAATCCTTTGTGCTTTTTTACCATAAATCCAACAAGATTTTTCCTTATTTTTGTAATAATAAACAGCTCCTTTCCGGCGTTCTTTTATTTCACCCAGCGTTTCTGCTGATATTTTCCAGCCTGATATATCCCTAAAAGTTAATTGATGCGCTAATTCTTCGGGAATATTATTTTCGCGGGCTAGCCGCTTAACAATCTGATACAAATAATGCTCAACAATTGCCATGCCTAATTTTTTTCGCTCGTCCCGCCAATCAGCCAATGTCGCAAACAGATAAAAAATATTTTTTAGGCTTTCTGGAGCATTTTTCTTTTTGATAATTCTTTCTTTTTTATCTTTTATCTCCTTTAAATATTTATTAATTGCAACTCGCTCTTTCTCGATTTCAGCATAATTTTTAACGTCTTCTTTTATTTGTTTTTCAAAATATTTATTAGTCAATTCTTCAACATGCGCCCAGTTATTTTTGTACCAGTAAAAATTATCAGCATGTTTTCTGATTAAATCTTTTGCGTCCAAATTATTCTTCATTGCCTTAACAATTTCAAACCTAGAAAGAAGTTCTTCTTGCAAATAAGTTATTTTTTCGGGACCAGTTAATATTTCAACTTCTTGAACAGTAAAATGAATTCTGGATTTCTCAATTTCTCTTTCAAGTAAAAAATGCCCTTCTGGGTCAGTCCATTCAATTAAAACGCCTTTAACCCAAACATCAAGCCATAAACTAGCCATTCTATTTAAAAATTCCACCAGCTTTTCATTGTTCCATTTTTCTATCGGCTCGCCAAAAAAATCATTTATAAAATTAAAAAGAATATTAACTCGTTTTTTCCAATCTTTAATCCAATTATTAATAAATTCTTTATTATCGCGTTGTTTGGCAATAACCCATTCAGCTTTTTTTCTTTCCAAATCTTTGTCAAAAAATGCCGCATTAAAAAAATCTTCTTGGTAAAAAATAATCCTATCATATCCGATAGTATTATTAATGGCATGATACGGAATTAAAACATAAAACAAAGAAAGCGATCCACCCTGTCTATACCAATTAATTTTTTTAATATGTTTTTCTAACTGCTGCATAATATATTATTTAATAATCTTTACTACGCCTTTATCGGCGCCAACCTCAACTAGTTGTCCGTCTTCTAAAACTCTTGTAGCAACTTTCGTGCCAACAACACAAGGAATACCCATTTCTCGGGAAACAATCGCCGCATGACAGGTTAACCCCCCTTCATCCGTAATAATCGCCCCAGCCATCTTCATAATCGGCAAAAAATCAGGGCGAGTCATTTCTGCTACTAAAATATCGCCTTTCTTCAATTTTTTGAAATCTTTTCGCGATAAAATTAATTTAACAATTCCCTTGTAAGTTCCTTTTGACGCGGCCGTACCTTTTATTTCTTTCAAGTCTTGTAAAATTTCATTTTTTTCTTTAACAATAATTTTATCCGCATAAATAAAATTCAAACCATTAAGCACTATTGAAGCTTCTTTTCTTTTCTTTAATTCGGCCACTATTTTTTGAGTATTTTGCAATAAATCCATATATTCAAACCAAAAAGCCCGTTCGGCAATTTTAAACTTAATTCCTTTTCTTTTTACAACTTCGTCTAAAAACCTGAATAACACATAAGCTCCCGACATAGCAATATGCTTTCTTTTATCGCGGACTAATTCAGTTAATTTAAGAATCTCAATTATTATTTTTTCATCTTGCAATAAATTGATTTTTGCTGGCCTAGAAGGAAAACCATTGCCCGCTTCATTTCGCTTGGCCTTATGTATCTTAACTTTTTTCACTTTATCTAATATTCGTTTTTCATCCATAATCGGAGAATGTCCATAGCTTGTATCTATTGAAAAATAATTATCAGCATAGATTTCAATTAATTTATTTTTTTCTGCGGAAGATTTTGAATTTTTTATTTGCAACAACAATTCTTCACTTTCAACCATAAAACTTTTATAGTTTGTTTTTATTAAACCACTAATTATTTCGGTTGCTCTACCTGTTCGCGTGGCAAGAGAATTTGATAGACGTTCGGAAAAAATATGTTCGTAAAGGAAAGTTAAACAACCCCAGGCGTAATACCAAAAATATTGCTGAATAAATTCATAATAAAAATGGACCAGCTGGTCATTTGTTAAAACAGGTATTTTATCAACCGCTTCATTACAGTATTTGAGAAATTCTTCACTTTCTTGTTTCTGAACTAAATTAAGCCGCTGAAAATATTCAAGTCCATTCTTCCTAACATATTCAATAATTTCGTCGCAAGTCGCAGCATATTTTTCTTCGTCTATCCACTCATTAGCTTTAACTTCGTTAGCATTATAAGTCAGGGCATACCAAAAAAATTTAAATCTATGCCTTATATTATGAACCCTTAAAATTTCCAAAAAGAAAGCCGAGCCATAAATGCTTGACTCAAGTCCCGAAACTTTATCGGCTTTAAATTTAATGCTCATAATTATTTTTTTTGCTATTTATCCAGGCTACCAGCCATTTAACGTGATAATCGAAATCCCGTTCCGTCCGGCTATTATCTTCGTAACAACGCGAAAGTCCCAACCTGGGCGCTGCTAAAATCTTTCCGCCGCAAATATGCATTGCCCGAAACATCTGATTGCCAACCATACCATTAACCGGAATAACCACATTATACCCATTTTCAATCGCCGGATTGAAATCAATCGCCCAATTTTTTGTTTCATATCCCTTCTCCGTTAATTTTTCAACCAGCCATTCCGCGTCTTCGTATGTTTTGTTAAGAATTCCCACTACGCCCTCGCGGATATGTTTTTTTCTCGGGTAAGTGTCATGCCGTTCGGCCGCTAAAACCGCTATTTTGGGCGAAATTCCGTATTGCTTGGCAAACTCCGCAATTCCTTCAGCAATTTTCAGCCTTTCTTCCTTTTCCCACCCCTCTGGATTGCTAACCGGGCTCATAAAAAATTGCCGGCTAAACGTATCTTCAAATAAAGGAGGATTAAGCTCGCTTTTCTCGCCAGCCAATTTTTGATAAGTCTCGTAAGTTTTAAAATCATCAATCGTTCCCCGAATAATTCCCTCCACATCTCCGTTAACCAGCATCGTAGCTAATTTTTCTTCAGGATTTTCATCTATAATTAATTCAAATCCCTTTATGCTTTTAATTGCTTCCGGCCCGACCAAAACTATATCTGCATATTGCTTCCCCCGTTCCAAGCTTTCTAAGATTTCCTTATTTGTCTCTTTCATGCCAAAAGCTATTTTTGGCTTCCCCAATTTAACCAGCTCATTAATTTTTTGATCAAATACTTTAATTTGCGAATCCATTTTAAAATAATAACTACCTGGCTCAGCTTATAAAAAAATATATTTATAAGCAAACCATTTCGCCATTTTTAATTAATTCTATTTCCTCGCCGTTATCTTTTATTCCCATTATTGAAGTTTTCATAGCAACACAATCAATATGAATTCCAATGTCATTATAATCAGGGTCAGTTTTGGGCACATTAAAAATGGTATTCTTGCCTAAGGCAATATGAATTGTTCCTAATCCTTTTTCCCCTTCAAGCGAAGTGGGCGGAGAAACTTTATTGCCTGCTTCATCATAACGAAAAGCTTTTGAATTCATCCCAAAAGCAAATTCAGCAAGCTTAAAAGCGTCTGTCGTTGCATCTTCGGGATACCTTGCTTTATGCTCTAAATTAGCTTTTTCGAGAATTCCCTTCAATTTTTCGGCTGACTCGCCACCTTCTATTTTTACAGCAACTCCATTTTCAATGGTTATTTTAATCGGCGCGTCAACTTTGCCAATCATTCCAACCGCCCCATCAACAACATAAACTCCGCTAGTTCCCGCCAAATCAACCGAACCCGCGTATTCACCCGACGGAAAGTTAGCCGCCTGCCCCGGCCGGTCAATCACGCCCGACTCTTTTATTAAAGATGGCACCTTGATGTCTAATTCTAAATTTGTTCCATTTTCGCTAGTAATTCTAACTTTTTCAACACCCCGCATGACCTCCGCCATTTTATCAATTCTTTGCGCCATCTCTATCGGGTCTTCCAAGGCACCGCCAACCGTTAAAATATCTCTTGTGGTATTTGTAATTGAAATAAGCCTGGCTTTCGATGGAAACGCGCTTTCTTCATCAAGTTTTCTTTGGCTTAACTTACCAACTAATTCCTCTAAAGAAAATTTGCGCAAATTTGAAAATTCAGCCTGAAGATGTTCAGAATTTAAAATTGATTCTATCAAATCAACGTCGTGCGCCGGATGCAAAACATTTCCTGTTTCCGTTGAATGAGTTCTCGAAAGAGAAGTAATTAAAAGCAACGCGTCAACTGACTGCATTTTTTCGCCAATTGCTTTGCCAAATTCCTGCGCCGCATGCTCGGTTTTTGGCGTGACCATAATCCGGCAATCATTTCCAGCAATCTCTTGGCCAGCTTCATACATCGCGCGAACCATTAATTCGTCCGCACCCGAGTCGGTAACAATTAATAAATTTTCTCCTTTTTTATTATCCAGAGATCGCTTAAGCGCGAAACATTTAATAACATTAGTTGCTCCCAATTTCAGTTTTTCATATATTTCCTGTTCTTCCGGCAACAGCGGCCTTTCTGTATTATCCGCGCTTTTTAAAGCCTGCTGCATTTCTTCATTAGCCGCTTCATCAATTGGCAGCTCTCCTCCCTTAGTAATTTCGTTATAATACTGCTCTTTTGGTGATTGTTCCATAAATTTTAATAATTAATACTTAATTATATTTTTAATATACACTAAAAAACAGGCCTTGAAAAGCCTGTTTTAATTTTCTAATAACCATCTGTCATTCGCCATTTAACTGTCTCAAAGCTGAATCGCCCTTATAAAATCATCAACATCGCTTAAATCATTTCTAGCGTAATCCAAAATTTTTTGGTCGTCAATTTCCCAATACTGGTGAATTAGCTTATTTCTAAATTTAACCATTTTTCTTAATTTATCCGTTAAATCATCCTTTAAATATCCTTCTTTATTAAGCGCTTCAAAACATTCGCCGAATGCCGAGACCCCCTTATTAAATTTTTTGGCCGCGATATGCACGCAAATACTCCCAATGCCCTCAATTATTTGCAAAAGATAATATTTTAAAGCAGCGATATTTTCTTTTTTTTCCCAAAAAACATTATCCGCTAAAGATGATATTTTTCTTATATCTTCTTTTGACTGTTCTATCTCCGATAATCTTTTTTTAATTTTCTCTTGGTCAATTTGCATAAATTTTCAAGAAATTACACTGCCATCAATTCCCGCAAAGATTGATAAGCAATATATTCATTTGATAAAGCGCTTAAAGAAGATTTTTCAATTAAATCCGGCAATAATTCATTGTCATTCGAGAAAAGCAGGCGTCCGCGGCTAAAAATATTGGCCAAAAAAGAATAAGGAGCGCTATTCAAAACGTTTATTTCAATATTATCAAATGACATGCCAATATTTTCCGCTATTTTCCGCGCTAATTCCAATTCAATTTTTGCTTTACCGCCTTCATCATAATCTTTAATATAAACGCCAATATCAATATCCCGAAAAGACGGGTCCTTTAAAAAAGAACCAAAAACATAAGCGAAAACAACCCGGCCTTCATTTAAAAGGCATTGTGTTATTATTTTAATCATTTCCGTCCTTTTATTTAGGTCTATTGAATAATATTCTTTCATGTTCTTAATATACACCAAGAAACATCCGCTGTGAAGATTGAAGGAAATAATTTACTTCAGCATTTCCAGCGCTTTGTCCAATTGCGGGTCGCGGTTATTGTTAATATCATCTTCGGTTAATTCAACTTTTTCATCCGGCTCTAGGCCTTCGTCCATAATTGATTTGCCAGACGGCGTAAGCCATTTAGCAACGGTTATTTTCAAGGAAGATCCATTTCTCATTTGCTCTACTTGCTGAACCGAACCCTTGCCAAAAGTCTTTGTTCCAACTAATTTAATATTCCGCAAGTCGCGAAGCGCACCGGCAACAATTTCCGAAGCTGAAGCCGAACCCGCGTCAACTAAAAGCACAGCTGGATAACTCATTAATTTTTGATAACCAACGCTCTTATATTCAGTTTTTTTGCCATTGCCAAAATCCTCAATTGCCACAACCTGATTATCTGAAACAAACCAGCTGATAATATCAACCGCTGATTCCAAATAACCTCCGGGATTACCCCGCATATCAAGAACAACGCTTTTCGCGCCCGCGCTTATCGCCTCCTGAGCAACTTTTTTAAATTCAGACGCCGAGTTCTCGGAAAAATGATAAAGCTGGATATAAGCAACTTTATTATCTTTCATCTGCCACTTGATAACTGGAATTACAATTGTATCCCTTATAATTTTAAAATCTTTTGCGTCTTTCCAGCCGTCCCGGAAAATATTTAAAACAACCGCCTCCCCTTTCGGCCCGCGGATTAAATTAATCGCTTCATCAATAGACATCCCGTCTGTTGATTTTCCGTCAACTTTTAAAACTTTATCCTGCGGCAACAATCCGGCGGCTTTTGCCGGCGAACCCTCAAGCGGCGCGATTATTGTTAAAATATCTTTTCTCATGCCGATTTCCGCGCCAATTCCTCCAAATTCGCCTTTCATATCTTCGCTGAATTTTTTATTTTCTTCCGGCGGCATAAAAACAGTGTAAGGATCGCCTAAGGCGCGGAGCATGCCGTTAATCGCTCCATAAACCATTTTTTGCGCGTCAAGCTTAGAGCGGTTAACAAATTTATCTTCAATAACTTTCCAGGCGTCCCAAAATAAGGAAAAATCCACATTTTCCGCCTTGCCCAGCTCTGCGTTTGACACAGTTTTTATCTCTTCAACCGAGGGCCGCGACATATTGCTCACATAAAAACCAGCGCCAAAACTGGCGATAATCGCGACTATAATAATTGGAACAAATAATTTTTTATTCATAAAAGTGATGCTAATTTAATGCGAATACATGCAAATTATTCGAATCATTCGAATGTTAATTCGCGACATTCGCATCGCTCTTAAGCCGCCATTTCCAAAAATATCTTAATCCGTCAATCAAATGAATTCTGGCTATTTTATTAAAAAATAAACTTAAGATTCCTCCTTGCCCGCTCCGCTTGCCGTGATAATGATAAAATACTGCCTTAGGAAAGTATACAACTTTAAATCCGTTTTGCCAAAATCTTCTGCACCAATCAACATCGCTGAAATAATGGCAAAACCGTTCATCTAATAATCCGATTTTTTGCAGGCATTCCTTGCGCAATAATACGCCAGAACCATTCATCATCCAATCAACTTCCGCGCCTTCTGGCTGATTTAAATTTTTGTCCTGGTATAAAAAACGCGAAAGATTTTTTTGGCAAAACTTCATTTTTCCCAAAATTGTCCGGCGGCATAAAACTGTTAGGGGCGTATAAAATCTAAAACATGAGGGCTGTTCCAAACCGTTGGGATAGAGAATTTTCGGCCCAAGTAAGCCAATTTTAGGATTATTTTTCAAAAAATCCAGCATCAAGCCCAAGGAATTTTCGGAAACAAACACATCGTCATTAATTATTAATACAAAATTTCCTCTTGCCTCTTTCAATCCGCGGTTAGCCGACCGCACATAAAAAAGATTATCCTTAAACAATAAAAATTTTGCTTCAGGAAATTCTTGCTTAAGAATTTCAAAAATTTTTGGCTGATATTCGCTCAAAACAACAATAATTTCCGCGTCAATGCCGATTAACTCTTTTTTCAAAGCTTTTAAGCATTTCCTCAATAAATCAACTTCGCGATGATGAGTAATGACTACTGATAATTCCATAATGACCAATAACCAAATCCCAATGACCAAATTTTGATAGTTTTAGGGCTTTATTTTGGTCATTGGTCATTGACGCTTATGATTTTTCAAAAATATTTCTACATGTTTCCCTGATCTGCGAATAATCGCCAGCGACTGGCAAAAGGATATAAGCGCCGTTGTCTGCCACAGTAGAATGAAGCAAACCTTCAGGCGTGGTGTCAAAAACTTTTTTTATGACATTATCTCCGCCAATTCCCGAAGCTAACCCAGCCAAATTCTGCATTTCTCCAGCCCCCATATCAGTGCGGACATTTCTACCCAAAATATCTAATAAATTAAAAATTTTAACTGGATTTGCCAAAACGCCTAAAGATAAAATTTTATCTTTTGCCGCCAATAGAACTTGTTGCTGACGCCGCATGCGGTCGAAATCAGAAGTTGTATAACGCGAACGCACAAAGAAAAGCGCGGTTGCGCCGTCTAAATGATGGCAGCCGGCGGATAAATTAAGAATAATTTCGTCTGTAAACTGCTTATTTTCAACAAATGGC
>Ga0208373_1004153_pt1 | contig 13399 bp, 15 predicted proteins | sample RifOxyC2_FD_184036 | JGI IMG/M metagenome (GOLD analysis project Ga0208373, IMG submission 184036) | Soil microbial communities from Rifle, Colorado - Rifle Oxygen_injection C2 (SPAdes) | ecosystem: Environmental > Terrestrial > Deep subsurface > Rock core/Sediment | place: Rifle, Colorado...
ATGGGGTAAATACAGGAATAATAAAAATTATTGATAAAAAATCATCTATTTTGGATCAAACTTGGGAAGAGATGGGGTTAATAAATGAAAAAAATGAAACTTGGCAGGAAGCAAAAGATGCAAAAATATTAGAAATAAGAAGATTAAATTTTTAAAATGATTCTTTCATTTACTTCGGTAATCATCGGAATTCTTATTTTTATGCTAATAGTAATGGTATTTTCTCCCATATTTTTGGGAGTGCCATTTTTGCCGACGCATAAAAAGCAAGCGATTAAAATGATGGAGTTTGCTCAAATAAAAAAAGGTACAAAAGTGGTAGATTTGGGGTCGGGTGCTGGAAGACTTTTATTTTTGTCAGCTCGTGCAGGCGCGATGGCCGTGGGTTATGAGTTAAACCCATTTTTAGTTTTGTGGACCAAGCTTGAGATATTGCTCACCGGTAATCAAAATAAAATTAAGGTTTTTTATAAATCAATTTATGATGCGGACATCAAAGACACGGATGTTATTTTGATGTTTCTTTTTCCACCACATATGAAAAAAATGGTGGATAAGCTTAAAGAAGCAAAACCAGGTGCCTTGATTGTGTCCTATGCGTTTGCTTTGCCTGAATGGGAACTTATAAAAAAAGAGCAGGGGATATATGTTTATCGGAGATAAGATTGACTTTGCAGATTTTTTTTGATACTATTTTGCTTACTTGGCCTGTTCGTCTAATGGTTAGGACTTTACCTTCTCAAGGTAGAAATACGGGTTCGATTCCCGTACGGGCTACGCTGCTGTACATAGGTTCTGGGTGACCGAGAGGGAAAGAGAATCAGTACAGAAATTCAAAGATGCCTAAACTAGGTATCTTTTGTTTTTAAAAAACCTCTGCTACAATGGATGATATGGAAATTATCAAAAAACCAAAACTTATCATTTTTGAAGGTATAGCGACATCTGGCAAAACAACCACTATATCCAATCTGGTTGCACATCTTCGAAAGAAAAATCAGGTTACTTTTGTCTCTGAAGAAGAAACCATTGTTCCTATTTTTGAAAATAAAAATCCACTCAAAGCTGTAGAGTATCTAAAAAAAGTTATCAAAAACATTAAAAATATTTCAACCGACTACATTATTGTCGAACGTTTATTTGTAACTCATGCTTTTAGGACTAATTCTAAGTTAGACATGTTTTCTGATTTAGAAAGCGATCTGTTAAATTATTTTGACCCAATAATGGTTTTGTTAGGAATGAAAGATGATCATATCGCAAAGCGAATCGAATTGGCAGATAAACAACGAGGTGCAACTTGGAAACACAAGAAATTGGGTACACTAGAAGAGAGGGTGGAATATTATATAGAACAGCAAAAATATCTTAAAGTTTTATCCAATCAATCTGTAATGTCGATAATTTCAATTGATACTAGTGATAAGAATTGGGATAAATGCATTAATATCATTTTAGAAAATATTAATATAAATCTTCGTAAATGTTAAAGTAAAATATATTTTTTTAATTAATATAATATGAATTGGATAAATAGCGGGGATATTAAAAGCTGGCTTAACCAATCAACACAATGTTCGCGACTTTTGCCAGAATTAATCTATCGTCTCATATGGGCAATGACAGATGTAGGAGATATCCAAAAAATTAAGTTTCCCAGTGGAGACGGTGTAACTCAGGCTGGGTGGGACGGACGTCTGGAAACTACTGCAAATTCTCCTTTTTTCCCTTCTGGGATTTCTGGTTGGGAAATTGGTATAGATGAGTCTTGTCAAGTTAAGGCTAATGGAGATTATACCAAAAGAACCGCCGATCCGTTAGGGCTGGTTCATAATGAGACGACTTTTGTATTTCTCACCCCACGGCCATTTACTGATTCTGAAAAATGGCAAAATCAAAATAAATCAACGGGAATATGGAAAGATGTAAAAGTGATTGCCGGTACAGAATTATTACACTGGATTAATGAATCTCCAGCAGTTGCATTATGGTTGGCGAATAAGATTGGATTGTTACCTAATGGCATACAAGACATAAGCCGTTTCTGGGAAGAATGGTCAATTGTTACCAGTCCAACAATGACACCCGATCTAATTGTGGCCGGTCGTTTTAAAGATGAAAAGTATATTCGTACTTGGATAGAAGAAAAACCAAGTTTGATTGAGGTAAGAGGTGATTCAACAGATGAATCTTTCGCCTTCCTATACGGCGTTATTGCACGATCAAAAGAGGATTATCGAATGCGATCTTTATCTCGTTGTATTAAGGTGGAAAATATTGAGCAGTTTCGTTCTGTTTTGGAATACAAAAACCCTCTTATTATTGTTGCACCAGCGAGATGCAGGGAAGCGGCTAGTTATGCAATACAGAAGGGGCATCATGTTTTTTTGGGGGCGGATGCAAAATCTATTAAATCACGCAGTGGATTTGTTGAACTTACTCGCCCTAAGCGAATGGCCGTTGAAGAAGCATTGTCTAAAACTGACTTATCAAGTATTGAAGCACAGCGAATAGCGATAGATTTTGGTAAAAGCATGGTTATATTCCGTCGCAATCAATCAACTGCTGGGGCAGAAAGGCCGGAGTGGGCCGATGGTGAATCGGCCAGATCTTTGTTGCCAATTTTATTTGTTGGTGCTTGGGATGATAAGAAAGAAGAAGATCAGAAGATCCTTCATACGTTAGCTAGAATAAATTATGATGATTTCATTAATAATTTAACACCACTTCTTACAATAAATGATTCTCCTATTATAAAAGTTGGAGATGTATGGAAATTAAAATCTCCTTTAGATGCATGGTTTCTATTATTGCCTAGTGTTACCGATGACTTTTTAAAACTATTTCGTGACGTTGCAATATCGGTGTTTACTAAAGATGATCCGCAGTATGAATTGCCAGAAAATGATAGGTGGATGGCCGCACTGTATAATAAAGTAAGGACTCATTCGGAGTGGTTACGTATAAGTATGGCTGAATCATTAGCTCTCATTACATTACACGGTGAATCAATGCAATCGTTTGTTGATGATGTTGTGAAAGAGATATTTGACAAACAAAATAAATGGGAAAATTGGGCATCCATTAAGGATATTACGCCAATATTGGCTGAGGCGTCACCTAATAAATTTATGAATGCTGTTGAAAAAACAATTAAAAACAATCCTCAGGTTCTACAATCATTAATGATAGATGCAAATGACTGCAATCATAGTGGTTTGTTGTGGGCTTTAGAATCACTAGCATGGAGTCCAGAATATTTTAATCGTGCAGTAAATATCTTATGCGAACTGTCTAGTTTAGATCTTGGCGGGAACTATTCTAATAGGCCAATAAATAGTCTTGAGGATGTATTTCTTCCTGGAATGCCCCAAACCAATGCGGCGCCTAGACAACGTCTTGATATTTTGAATATGCTAAAAGATAAATACCCACAAATAGTTTGGCAATTTACTAAAAGATATTATGGTGGAAGTACTATAAGCGAAACTCATCGATTCCGTTGGCGAGATTTGGGTGGAGATCGGCGCGGACTAGAAAGAGAAGACAACGAAGAATATCGCGAATATATTGGTGGACTTTTTCCAATCATGGTTGATTTGGCATGTAAAAAAGAAAATTTAATTTCTGCCGTTGACGATTTTACTCAGTTACCTGCAGACACTAGAGAACGTGTATTGATGACTTTAGAAAATGTGGATCCTGTCGTATTGTCGAAGAATGAAAAGGAAGATTTGTTAATTAAAATACGAAAAGCGTTGCATTGGATAAATACTTATGGTGAAGATCAACGATTGGCTCAAGTGCCAAGTCTTGAAAACATCATAAATAAATTTCAATCCGAAAATGTCATTGAGAGGGTAGGTTGGATTGTAAGTAATCCACGACCTGAATTACCACAAGGAACTCCAAAGGATTATGATGATCAAAGCAAGGTAATAATAACTGTTCAAAAAGATGCAGCTCGAGAAATTTTGGACAAAGCATCATCTGAACAAATTATTAATTTTGCAAAAGACATACAATATCAGGGTAACTTAGGATACTTATTTGGATTGGTGATCAAAAATGTCAATGAAGATAATGCCACATTGGACAGTATGATAAAAAATACTAAGGACGTATGTGATTTAATTTCTGGCTACTCAATGGCTAGAATAGAAATAGCTGGGAAAGATTGGATTAATCAACAAATCGCCCGTTTAAAAAATATAAACATTTACACTCCGGAAGTATGTGCGTTGCTGTTTCTTAGCATGCCAGGAAGTAAAGAAATATGGTTGGACATTAGCAAATATGGTGAGGAAACGGAAGAAGCATACTGGTCTAGAGCTAGTGGCTATTCACGCGTAACGCAAGCAGATGACGCTACCTTTGCTATTGAGAAGTTGATAAAGTTTAAAAGACCAGAGATCGCTTTACAAATTGCTGGCAATCCAAGTATATCCAGCAGTAGTGAATTACTCAGTCATCTCCTACGCGAATTATTAACAATGAGTGATGATAAAATCAAGAGTGGTGTGATGGACTATTATTATCTCGGACATATTTTTGAGCAGTTATACAAACAGGAAGAATTGCCTTTGGAAGAAATAGCTAAATTGGAATGGCCTTTTGCAACTGTCTTTGATGAAATTGAGCGTTACACCTCTGTGCCAATGGCAATTCACCGTATCTTACAAACTGACCCATCATTATTTGCAGAGCTAATTGCCTTGATATATAAACGAGACGATCATGAAGAAAAAGAATCAACTGATATTAATAATGAAGAATCAGAAGTTCGGTGGCGTATTGCTAGTGATGTCTTGCGTTCATGGAATTTATTGCCTGGGTTTAAAAGTAAAGACGTAGATAATAATGAATTAAATGAATGGGTTGATTCGGCTCGTAAGAAATGTGCAGAGAGTAAACATGTTATTGGCGGAGATCTACAGCTTGGGTCCATGATTGCACATGCACCAGCAAGTACAGACGGTGTTTGGCCGCACATTGCTGTTCGTAATCTTATTGAGCGTTTAAATAATGACATGATCGATAAACACGTCGCTGTTAGTATTCGTAACAGTCGTGGCGTAGTATCGCGTGGTCTAACAGATGGTGGTAATCAAGAACGAGATTTGGCCGACAATTATAGAAAAATGTTTGATGCTTTAAAAATAAAGTGGCCACGAACAGCGGCGATACTTAAATCCGTGGCCGACTCATATGAATATCAAGCAAAGCGTGAGGATATTACTTCTGGTTTGAATGAACTTAGATGGGGTTGATTTTTATCAGACTGAAATACTATTCATTGCCAGATGTCCATATTTAATGGTTAATCTGCTTTTTAAATTTATCACTAATTCTCGTTTTTCTGCTATTTCTCCTTCTTTCAAAATATATTTCGCATAATTTTTCATATCAATCTGCTTCTGTTCTTTTTGATTAGTATCAATCAATCCAAGTACTCCCATTCTAAATTTGTGATAACGATCAATTTCCTTTTCCACCAAGTCCTTTGTTGTAATCTAGTCCTATATTAAATGGGAGATCCGTATATATTACATCCGCCAAATCGCTACTCATCAGTTTTTCAATAGTTGATTTATCTCCTGAATCACCACAAATTAATCTGTGTTTGCCTAACTAAAAATGTCTCCATGCTTGATATTAGTTTCGGAAATCTTTTTTAGTTCTTTTGATTCATCAAAGTCGTCATCTTCTATTGTTAAAACATCATCCCATATATCTCCAAGGTCTACATCGGTAAAACCAATATCCAAAAGTAATTCTGTCTCGAAGTTTTTGAGTAAATCTAAATCCCATTCACCTGTATTTTTGTTTAAGCGCAAGTTTAATTCTTTTTCCTTATTGATGTCTGGTAAGTAAATATATACTACTGGTACTTCGGTATAACCAAGTTTTTTGGCAATATGTAATCTGAAGTGTCCGCCAATTACAATATTCTTTCTATTTTCGGCACCGTTTACGATGATGGGATCGATAAGACCGAATTTGCTGATGCTTTCCATTAATTTAGTTTCTGCGGACTGGTCCCATTTTCTTGGGTTATAGCCTGCTACTTTCAAGTCTGCAATAGGGACTTGAACGATTTTGATGTTTTGACTTGTTGAGGTCATACGTGGTTAGTTAATTAGTTAATTAAGCATATTGTTTCACGCGGTTTGCTACACTGAACACAGGAAAATATATATTAAAAAATGGCTTGGATAAGCCATTTAATATTGAGTTATTAACTCCTCATTCGGTATATCAGGAAAAAATTAATTTATATTCAGGATTTAATCTATATCCAACACTCCGCTCACTAAGAATTATTTTTTTATTTAGTTTTAAGTGATTTTTACCTTTTCTATTTATTAGTCCGATGGTTTTTCTGACAGATTTTTCTGACTTAGAACCTGATAAAAAACAAAGTGTTTTAGTATCAATATAATTTTTATTAATTGTCTTTAGAATTTTCATTTGAATTTGTCCTTCGAGCTTACACTTGTTTTTATTATTACCTTTATGTAAATAAAAATCACGGGTAATGAAAATTTTAATTTTACCCGCCTTGTTTTTTGGCTTAACTCGGTTAATTATAATTTTAACTATCCGTTGTAAATTTTCCTCAGATATTCCTTCATTTTGTTTGTCGTATATCGGTGGTAAGATTATCCCCCTGTATTCTGTCGCCTTTAAACTTTTAATTGCATCTTGAGCTGCCGATATTGTCCATTTATTTTTTTCAATAAATTCTTTTTGTATTTCTATAATGCGGTTCACTTGTGGGGTAATTTGTCTAATTATGTCATCTCGCATTTTAAGATCTCTTTTTATATTTTCTAGTATTTTATCTAAAAGACCATCTCGTTCGGGTTTAAGTATTTGTTTGTTTGTAATATTTTTGTCTACACTACTATTCATATATAATAATATTACCCTAATGTCGTTGTTTTTTCAACATTAATAACCCTTCTTTAATTAAATATTGTCTCGTGATAAACTAGGCTTGTTTGGTTATAATATGTAGGTTTATGAGCAATTATCATATAGAGCAAAAAATAAAAACACTAGCAGAGCTTAATGTAAATTTAGCAAATGACAAGACTAACCCTGAAATGACCATTGATGATTATATTTTTAAACCATGGAAATATAATTCGAATGGTTCAAGTGGTGGAGCCTGGATTGTTAGTCAGAACATCATCTCTGAAACGGCAATTTTTGCTATTAATACTTTTAGAAATAAATTAGATCCTATAGTTCAACGATTATCTTTGGTTAGTCAGTGTTATATGGATTTTTATATAGAGCCGTTTTTGATCAATAAATTAGATAATAATAATGATAATATTTTCTTTTATAGACATATAAATGATAGGGCTGGTGTCGGATTGCATTTTGATTTACAAGAGAGTGAAAATTATAATAAAATTAATAATTTTAAATACCCATCCGCTTTAAGATTTTTACAAGAATGTTGTAATACGTCCGGTTATGTTCCAAAATTAATGCTTTTGCTTTGTTCTTTAGAAGCTTTGTCTGGAAAAGTAGAAGTCGAGAAAGATGACAAAATTTATTCAAGTTATAACAAAAACGAAATGAAAAAAATAATTGGCAGTCAATTGTATGATGAGTTATATGGAGAAAGAGGCATTAGACACAAGTTGAATCATGGCGATATGATTGATTTTGTCTTTGAAAAGGATTATGTAAATGAAATTTATAGAAATATAATTAAATATTTTAATCTCACAACACGAACGAATATTAATCTTGAGGTTAGGTCGCCCCAGCGTAATTTTTCAGGTAATTTTGAATATACAAACTTAATTTTACAGCCGATGTTTAATGTTTCAGATATTAACATTAATAAATGTTTTGATTTTTTTTCTAAAAATATTAATTTAGAAGGTAAGTATAAATTTATTAGCGGATTGAGTTTAGAATTGTATTAAAAGTGGTATAAATTTTTTAGATATGAATAGCTATTGGTATAAAAAATATAAATCTAGAAATAGGTATTCGCCACAAATGAATAGGATTATGGGAAGATTGTGTTATTTTTTTATTCATTTGTTAGTTTTTGCGTTCTCCTATAAAATTTGGGGTTTAAATATGCTTGACGAACTTTGGTTTTATTTTATGCATTTTTTTGCTTTTTTTAGTGTTAAGTTTGTTCTAAGAGATATATTGCATTTTTGGTCGTATTAATCATATTTATTATTGATTTTTATTTGACTCTGTAGCATAATTACGTCTGGACAATACGGGGCGAATAGTCATTTGGTCACAAATTAATATGGACAATTTAACTGAAGGTTTACCATCATTACTAACACCCAAAGAATTAGCGGTTTTTTTACGTATTTCGCAAGTGTCAGTATATCGTCTAATTGAAAAACGATCCCTGTCATTTATTAAGGTAGGTGAAAGTATTCGGTTTCCCAAAGAAGAATTAGATAGGTATTTAAGACAAAATAGAGTAAAATCAGCCGATGAATTTTAGAATAATATTTCTATAAAATAATTTTATGTTTATGTCAAAAAGAAAATTAATAAAACATTTAACTAAAAAAACTAATTATATTATTGTAAAGAATCCAAGTTATGGTAAGAAATTAAAGGGTATAAAAATATACTACGAAGGGAAAAAACCAAAACGTCTTAAAAAAAACGGGTCAATAAAGTTTGGTAAACATATATTAGAAACTCTTAAAAGCAAATTTGAAAAATTTCACTGGATTATTACTGAGCAAACAGATTCCATAACTTTTGAATATGGCATATATAAAGTAAGAACGTCCCAAGATTTATTAAATCTTATGGATAAGGAGAACTGGAACAGAAGTCGTGATATTAAAAATGATATTGTTCATAATTTATTTTCTGTAAAATTTCCACAATTTTTTGAAAAACAAAATGTAGGAGTATATATTCCTGGTACTCTATCGCGGATTATTGATTCCAAAATTGTTAGACTACTTTCAAGTGAAGACAGAACAGCGATTGTCAATTTTTTACCAGATTTCATTTCATCCGAATCTGTTGGTTCGGTCAATCTATTGAAGGCAACGACTGAAATTAAAACATTAAAGGAATTATCTCAGCATTTAGAAAAAGCTATTAGTAATAATCAGTCGGAATCTTGGTGGCAAAATTTTATTAAGAGTAATATTTTATTGATTCAACAGGGTTATATCAAATCAATTGAAAAAATGAACATTGCTGTAGGTGATACGAAATTTCCTGATTTTTCTTTAGTTACTCATGATAATTACCTTGATATTCTAGAAATAAAACGACCGAACACCGTCTTATTGAAAAAGGACAGTAGTAGGGGAAATTATTATTGGGATACGGAATTATCAAAGGGTATAATTCAGGTTGAAAATTATATTTCAAATGTATCCACTCACCGTGATGTTATTCGAAATTTTTTAAGAGATAAGCATGCAATTGATTTGCAGGTGTTAAGGCCAAGAGGTATCATTCTTGTTGGTGATGCCAGTAAATTGATTGACCAAAAAGAGAAGGATGATTTTCGTCTTTTGTCTCATTCTTTGAAAAACATTACTATTGTCACTTATGATGAACTTTTAAATAGATTGACTAATTACATACAAGTTCTCGAAGGGTTTGGGAGTAGATTTTCAACATCCCATATGCCCAAAAAGGCTTTAGTTAAAGATTAACTTACCATGTCTCATTTGTCTCATTTTTAATAAATATCTCTTATACTGCCCCCTACCGAGAGGGATATTATGAGAGTGGATAAAACACCAAAATGAGCTCTCAACGGTCTCATTCCAATTGGTTCTAGACCGAGGTGTTCTACAAATTAAAACGTCGCTTAAATAGCGACGTTTTTGGTATCATATATTGTGCATTTTTTATATTTTACCTCACATAACCAATCTTGGACCTTCCGATCTTCTGTATTCTTTGCCTTCTGTTCCTTCCCTAAGTTTATAAATTATTTCCCTAATCATTGCCAGTGCGTCTTCTCTTTTTAATTTTCGCACAAATGTATATTGTGCTTCTCCGCCATTATCTTTAGAAAAAGGAATATAAACATTTCCATCAGAATCTACAGCAGCGTCAGCTTTAATTTTGAAAAATGCTGCATTTGCTTCGTATGCTCCGCCACCTTTTTTAAGCATTATAACTTCTTTCTGTTCCCCAGTATTGAGTGACACATTCTTCAGTTCCATTTGTCGTTTCATGTTGTTGTAATCTTTTGTGCCGTGTATATCAATTATAAAATCTTCTAATCTATTACAGATCTCTATTAACCCCATACAAAGTTAGTATTAGTAGTAATTTAACTGATGAATACGATTAAAATAATACCAAATTATAAAAAAGTTGTAAAGAATACAAACCACCAATTATTAACGACCGAATATTTAAACATTATTAAAACAATTTTTAATTTCTTCCACCAAAGCGTTCCAATAGTCTCCCACAAAGTCTACTAAAAGGGATTTTACATGTGTGAGGTCTCTTTTTTTGTTTAATCACAGCAAAAATATCGAGTTCGATTTATTATAGTAAAATTGGTTAAAAATCGCCTTGTGCTAATGCGAATCGAACTTACTTGACATATATCTAAAATATAGCTATAATATATACATATTAAATTAAGACAAAATATAGCATATGACTACTCAAGTAATTTTTAAAATTGATAAGAAATTGAAGGATAAAGCAATGGCTAAAGCCCAACACGAAGGCATTGCCTTTGCCTCTATTCTTAAACTTGCCACCAAAGCCTTTGTTGATGGGGATTTGAGCTTAGGTCTAATTGGTAGCGAAAAATTTAATACTGCCACTGGCAGGGAGGTGGCGAATGCTAAAAAAGATATCTCACAAGGAAAGAATCTTTCGTCAAGCTTCTCATCCGCCAAAGAAGCGATCAAATTTCTTAAAGCGTAATGAAATTGTATGGAGGTAAAATTTCATAAAAATTTTAAGAAGAAATTTAATAAACTTCCTGTAAAGATTCAGAAGCAATTTTATGAACGATTAGAATTGTTTTTTCAGAATAAATTTGATAAATTGCTTAATAACCATTCGGTAGACAAAGCTTTTCAGAATTGTAGCAGTATAAATGTCAGCGGTGATTATCGAGCAATCTTTGAAGATCAGGATGGTTTGGCAATATTTATTACTATTGGGACTCATTCAGAATTATATTAAGGAGTTTTTTAATTTCCTCCACCAAAGTGTTCCAATAGTCGCTATCAAAGTCTACACAGAGAAACTCATCAATTTATTTGATGGGTTTTTTCTTTTAGCTACCAGGTTAAATGGCGTTTGTTATTCCAAATTAATCAATTGACTGTCAGGCTAAAATAACCTATAATTGCTTTGGAATTAGCTGTTGTCTATGTTATTAAATTTTCAACAATACAAAGGTAAGGAAATAAAAAAAGAATTGAACAACTTCTACGTTCGATGTGGTTATCATGGCGGTGCAGATAACAATGACACTGTTTTTGTAGTACGACATAATGATCAAATGATTGGTGCGGTTCGTATCTGCTATGAGCAAAAACACTTGGTCTTGCGTGGTATGCAAATTAGTAGTGAGTTTCATAGAAAAGGAATTGGCACAAAACTTCTTAAATCTGTTCAACAATTCTTGTCCGGCAAAGAGTGTCTCTGTTTGCCACACGACTACCTAGAAAGTTTTTACGCACAGATTGGGTTTAAAAAAATTGATCCCGAACAAGCCCCTGTTTTTTTACAAAAACGATTACGCGGATACCTCAAACATTATCCGAAGTTAGTAGTAATGAAAAAGTAGACAAAAAAGTTTCTTTACTTTATCAATCCTGGTATTTGCACATACCACAATCTAATTTCACAAATTGTCTTTAATTGAATAGTAATATGAAAACTGTTGGAATAATTGGAGGTCTTGGACCAGAAACAACGGCTGAATTTTATTTAGATTTAGTTTTTTCTTGTTTTAAAAAAAGTAAAAAAGCACGACCGGCTGTTATTATCGCTAGCGTCCCGTTGCCATACAAAATTGAGGAAGACTTGATCACAAAAAACAAAGGATCGGAAAGGTATATTCCATTTTTAGTCAACGAAGCAAAGAGATTAGAAAAAGCGGGTGCGGATTTTATTGTAATGCCTTGTAATTCGTTACATGTTTTTATTGAAGAAATAAGACAGGCGGTAAATATTCCCGTTTTAAGCATAATTGAAGAAACTGTAAAATTCTTGAAGAAAAACCACCTAAAGAAAGTGGGTATTATTTCGACCTCTGCGACTATTCAAAACAAACTTTATGAAACCGCCTTTAAGAATGAACAAATTTCTTATGAGACACCAGATGGTTTACAACAAGCAAAAATGGGAAAGATTATCCATAATTTAGTTATGGGACAACAGAATAATAAAGATCGAGAAGAGCTGATAAAAATTATTGATGGGTTAGAAAAGAAGAAAGTTGGATGTATAGCATTAGCCTGTACTGATCTTCAATTATTGATACCTAAACATTCTAAATTAAAAATTTTCGATACGATGAAAGTGCTTGTGGACGCGACAGTTTCTAAAATATAAAGTCTATTTTTTGTTTAATCATAGGCTAAAAAATTGGTTAGATTATATCTTGTGTTATTGACATTCGTCTATCAATCGTCTATAATACGTCTATATATTATCTCTAATAATTTTAATATGTTTAAACCTCGTTACACTATAACATCTTTGCTATTAGCCAATATTAAGCGTATTACCGAGTTGGTAACGGAATTAAATAATAAACATTTTACCAAATTGGTGCTCGTAAATTTTGAACTTAGAGCCAGAGAAGTTTCGGCTCATTCTTCAACTAGCATTGAGGGCAATCCATTGCCATTGACCGAGGTAAAAAGAATTATGAAACATGCGCCGGAGCATGTTAGAGACAGTGAAAAGGAAGTGTTAAATTACAATAAGGCACTTACATATTTAAATTCTTTTTCAAAACAAAATCAAAGCGATATTAATCTAAAGTTAATTTTAGATATACAAAAAACTGTTACTGATGGGCTTATCTCAAAATTTCAGTCTGGTAAACTTCGTCAAGCACCAGTGTTTGTAAATAATCCCCAAACTCGACAAACCATATATTTACCTCCAGATCATAAAGATGTTTCACAGTTGGTAGATAATTTAATTCAGTATGTAAATTACAATAAATTAAAAATTGATCCACTAATAATTGCTGGCATTTTTCATAAACAATTTGTAATTATTCATCCATTTATTGATGGGAACGGCCGAACTACTCGTTTGGCTACAAAAGTATTATTAGCCGCTATGGGTCTAAATACTTTTAATCTGTTTAGTTTTGAAAATTATTATAATCAAAATGTTGCAAAATATTTTAAAAACGTTGGATTAG